>Ga0209212_1001161_pt1 | contig 44644 bp, 33 predicted proteins | sample RifGroC2_FD_183996 | JGI IMG/M metagenome (GOLD analysis project Ga0209212, IMG submission 183996) | Groundwater microbial communities from Rifle, Colorado, USA - Groundwater C2 (SPAdes) (version 2) | ecosystem: Environmental > Aquatic > Deep subsurface > Groundwater | place: Rifle, Colorado... | reverse complement strand
TTTATTTTTATTTTTATTTAATATGTTCCTGATGTTATTGATATATCGAATCGTTTAAGGAGATGGTGTTTTAATGAGTACAAGAAGGTCATTAAGAATGTCATTCGGAATTCTGCTGATAATCGCGATTGCCGCCGCGGCCGTTTTTTCATATCAGCCCGCCATGGCGGCTCAGCCGTTTAAATTCAGCCGTTCGTTCGGTATACTGCTGCACCCGACTTCGCTTCCGGCAAAGCACGGTATCGGCGATCTCGGCGAGAGCGCCTATAAGTTCGTCGATTATCTCGGATCGTGCGGAGCCTCTCTCTGGCAGACGCTTCCGATAGGACCCACCGGCTACGGCGACTCTCCGTACGCCTCGCTTTCGGCTTTCGCCGGAAACCCTCTGTTGATAAGCCCCGACATTCTCGCGGCGGAAGGGCTGCTTTCGCCGTCCGACCTCGCCTATATTCCCGATTTTCCTGAAACGAAGGTGGATTTCGGCGCCGTCATCAATTACAAACGCAACCTTTTCAACCGCGCGTATGAAAATTTTCGCGCGCTTAAATCCGGCCCGCTCGTCCGCGAATACAAACGCTTTGTAGAGGCTAACGATGCGCTCTGGCTCGACGATTTCACCCTGTTCATGGCGCTGAAGGAAAAACACGGCGGCGCCGCCTGGTGCGACTGGGACCCGTCGCTTGTAAGGCGCGATAAAAAAGCCCTGTCGAAGGCCCGCATTGAACTCAGCGGCCAGACAGGCTTCTTCAAGTTCCTGCAGTTCACGTTCTTCAGGCAGTGGAACGAACTTAAAAAATACGCCAACGCGCGCGGCGTGAAGCTCATAGGCGACATACCCATTTTCGTAGCCTACGACTGCGCCGATGTGTGGGTGCATCCCGAATTGTTCCGCCTGGACGAAAAAGGAAAACCGCTCGTGGTGGCGGGAGTGCCGCCCGATTTTTTCAGCGCGACCGGCCAGTACTGGGGCAATCCCATATACGAGTGGAAGGCCATGAAAAAAAACAATTTCGCCTGGTGGGTGGCAAGGTTTAAAAATACACTCGGCATGTTCGACATTATCAGAATCGACCATTTCCGAGGCTTCGAAGCTTACTGGGAGATCCCGGCCGCTGAAAAGACGGCCGTTAAAGGCAGATGGGTCAAAGCGCCAGGGCGCGGCCTGTTCGCGGCCGTCAGAAAAGCCCTGGGAGAGCTTCCGATCATCGCCGAGGACCTCGGCGTGATCACCCCCGAGGTCGAAACGCTGCGCGACGAATTCGGTTTTTACGGCATGAAGATACTGCAGTTCGGCTTTTCCGGAAACGCCGGCGACGCCGCAAAATATCTGCCGCACACCTTCACGACTTCTCGCGCCGTGGTTTATACCGGCACGCACGACAATGAAACGAGCGCCGGCTGGTATAAGAATCTCGACGAAAAGATCAAAAAGTTATTCCGCGATTATACCGCGTCCGACGGCTGGAACCCGGCCGGCGAAATGGTGAGGCTGGCCGCCGCCTCCGTCTGCGATATCGCAATCGTGCCCATGCAGGACATTATCGCCATCGACAACGCCGGCCGCATGAACACGCCGGGCACCTTCGGCGACAGGAACTGGAGCTACAGAATAAAAGCGGGCGAGCTGAAGATGATCGACGCGATTAGAATAAAAAGATACTGCAGGCTCTTTGGAAGATAAAAGAAGCCCGTTGACATGAGACCTTTGCCCATGCCCGCCGCGCGTTTTTTTACGAAAACCGGCGGGTATGGCTGTTTATAAACTATTGATTTACTTCCGGTTTAATAATTTTTTGATGGCGTTATTTAATTCAGCCACTTTGTAGGGTTTTTGAAGAAAATAGCCGAACCCGCATGCGAGATAATCGGATGAGCTTTCATGGTTCATGTAACCGCTCGATAAAATAGCCCTGACGTCGCGGTCCGTTTTTCTGATCTCTTCGAGCGCTTGAATGCCGTTCATGCCGCCCGGAACGGTGAAATCGAAAAGAAGTATCTCGAAGGGCCTTCCGGCCTTCCTGGCCCGCAAGTAATGCTCCACGGCCTCGCTGCCGTCCTTCGCCGTTTCGACCTCGCATCCCCAGAAGCGCAGGATCTCTTTGACCGAACTTCGGATGGCCTCCTCGTCGTCCATGACAAGCGCGCGGCAAGCAACGCCGGCAATTGCATCCGTGGAGTTTTCGACGGCTTCGGCCTGCTTTCCGGCGGCCGCCGGCAGGTACATGAAGAATGTCGCTCCTTCGTTCGGCCTCGAATCCACTCCAATATGGCCTCCGTGGTTCCTGACCACCGAAAACGCGCTGGTGAGGCCGAGCCCGCTGCCGTTGCTCTTGGTGGTGAAATAAGGGTCGAATATCTTCGGCAGGATGTCAGGCGGAATGCCCGGCCCCTGATCTTTTATGGATATTTTAACGTAATCGGCGGCGGCGATATTACGGTTTTCATGGCAGTTGCCTTCGGAGACATTTTCGGCCGCGACATCTATTCTTCCGCCGTCCGGCATCACGTGCATGGCGTTTATGACAAGATTAGTGAAAACCTGGTTCAGCTGGCTCGCGTCGGCGCTGACGTTCCACAGGCCGCCGGCGAAATTGAAAGCGCAGCTCACGCCGGAACCGCTCAGAGTGAACTCTACAGACTCTTTCAGAAGCGCCCGCACGTCTATGATCTTTTTATTCAGAACTCCGCCTTTTGAAAAGGTGAGGAACTGCGCGGCAAGGTTCTGCGCCTTCAGGGTGACCTCTTCGGCTCCGCTCAGCCTGTCGGCGGCCTCGCGTTTGTCTTTGCAATAAAGTTTCGCCAGCGATATATTGTTGAGGATACCCGTCAGAAGGTTGTTGAAATCGTGGGCTATGCCGCCTGCCAGAACTCCGAGCGATTCCATTTTAGACATTTTCAGGATTTCTATTTCGGCTATTTTTCGTTTTTCCATTTCCGATCTGAGCTGCTCGTTTGAAAGGGCGAGTTCCGCGGTGCGCTCTTTAACCCTGATTTCGAGGCCGTCATTGGCGTTGCGGAGCTTTTCCTCGGCCGCCTTGCGTTCGGCCACCTCGTGAAGTATGCGGTTCAGGGGCCTGAGATCGTGGCCGCAGATAACCATTCCAGCGATATCGCCGAATTCGTCCCTGACCCTCGCGCATGAAACGTTTATCGCGATGGAGCCCATGGATTTGGTTATGAATTCGGCGTTAGCGACGTAGTTGACTATTCCGTCCGCGGCGAAAAACGCCCGGTCCAGCTCTTTCGAATGGACAAGAACGCTTATGTGCCGGCCGGTAAGCTCATCTTCGATGTAACCGCCGCTGATGAGCGCGTGCATATTTACCCGGCTGATAGTTCCGTCGGGCGCGGCTAGTATAAGTATGTCGAATATTTTGGAAATGATCTCGTCGGAGGCGAGCGCGGGGGTTATCGTCATGAACCTGTATCTGGTGATAGCATACCATATGCCGAGTATCCAGAAAACAATGAAAAAGTGGGCCATCTGGGGCAGTTGGTTAAAATTGAGCAGGGGAAGGACGATGTCCGTCGTTATGCCTGTGGCGGCTGAAAACAAAAGCGTTTTTGCGAGTATGTCCGCCTGTTTTTTCCGTCTGCCGGTCGTTTCGGAACTTTTTCTGAGAAGCCATGTGGAATAAAGGCATATCGCCGAGGCGGCGGCGAAGTACAACTTGGAAAATCCCAGAAGCCACTGGTTGGAATTCGTCGTCACGACCGACCAGTTCAGCCGTCTTACGAAATCGGCCGTCTGGACGTAATCGCCAGTCCAGAGGCATAAAACGTAAAATATCCCCGGAAGATAAATTATCAGATAAGTTGAATTGCGTTTCAGCCAGTCTTCGCGGTCGGCGAGTATAAGCGCGTAGTGAATGGCGACGCCGGGAAGCATGTTCCAGCCGAGCGCGCTAATTTTATACCAGTAAAAGCATTCTTCGGGACTCGGCGCCGAATGAAAAAAAAGATAGGCGAAGCTCTTCCAGGCAAGACCGGCCGTTATAGCGACGAAAACGCGGTTAAGTCTGGAGGTCCTGTCGAGATGAAAAACGTATATGCTCAGATACACATATATCACGAAGGAGAAAAAAGTCAAAAAAGTAAAGATGTTCATAGCATTCACCATTTCACCAAACTTGATCGCGCCGATCGCAAAAAACACGCGCCGATTTTAATGATATATGATTACACTTGTTATGTCAATAAATTTGGCATAAATTTTATTGACATACTCCGCCCTTTTATTGTATATATTTAGAGATAGTTCCGGGATTTCGAGTGAAATCAAAAATTATTTGTCTTGCGGCGTCCGCCGCGAAGGGCCGTTATGAATTCAACCCTTAAATTCAAAATATTCGGGCGCCCTGTGGCCTGGTATTTCTGGAGTCTGCTTTTATTCGGCGGAATTGTGCAGATAAGCGGAATTTACCTTTCCCGCAACGGCTTTCTGGACGGATATTTCTCCGAATTCGCGAATGCCGGCAGGATCGACGCTGATAAACCGGGCGGACTCTTACCTCAAAAATATTACTTTATCAGCGGGCCTGTTTTTTCGGCGAACCCGAAAGACGCGGCGCCGATGATATTCTATCTGGAAAGCGTTAAAAGCAAAGGCCCGAAAAGATCATGGCACAGGGGCGGCGACAAGGCTCCGAATTTTTTTATGGGAGCGAAAAAAAAAATTGTTATCGTTCCGCAGGAGCCTTTTTCGGATACTTTTTTGTATCGTAAAGATGACGGCCCGTGGCGGCGTGAATTTTTCGAGGACGGCACCAGAGGGGTCAGCGTCAGGCGCGCGGGTTTTTCATCCGGCCAGATACTGACTGTTTTTGGAAAAGCTTTGAGCGCGAACGCGTTATACGCTGAAAAGGTATTATGCTGTACGGCCGGCGAGTTCATCGCGGACATCTCGAAAAAATCAGAAGAAGATAAAAAAAACGAGCCTCTCGCACTTGTTATCGGCATAATATTTATTTTCACGGGTTTTAAAAATTTACGCAAAATATCTTATATAAGTTGACGCGCCTATTTTTATCGTTTATAATTGACGTATATATAAATTTAATGTAAAATTTTTGTTAATTGTTTATTTGAATTTTGAAAATTCTTGCTTTTGAATTGTTGAATATTATTTCTCACTGCGAAAGGACGTGCTTATGAATCTTCGATACGGCCGGCCGGCCATCTGTTATATGTTTTTATCAATATTCGCCGCGGCGGCGCTCCTGTATTTTCCCGTGCTGTCATTTGCGGCGGCGGATTCAGCCGCGGTAAAGGCCGCTTACGAAACCTGCCGGAAAAGTTACGCTGAGCTGAAAAATGCCGTAGATTCAGGCGCCGATCAGTCCCGTATAGAACTTTTATCTGAAGAATACAGAAAAAATCTTCTTGAATACCAGAAATTATCAGCATCGTCCTCGCCGGACGCCGAAAAAGCCCCCGTTGCCGAGGCGGTAACGGTTCCGCCTCCCGCTCCCGCCGTTCCTTCTGCGGCGGCCGCCGCCAAACCCGCTGCCGCGGTTGAAAAACCGTCATCGGGGTGGTTTAAAAGCGCCGCGGACGGTCTTAAAAAATTCGGTTCGAAATCGCTCGGCGTTCTTGGAAGCGGCCTGCGAATGCTTAACGAAGTATTCATAAGACCTCTTCAGCAGGGAGTCGGCAAACTCGTAAGCTCTAGCCGCAGCGGAATTGACGCCGCCGGATCGAAAATATCGCCGAAACGCGTCGACGATCGGAATGCCGATCTTTCCACTATCGACGGAGTTAAAAACGCTATAGAAAAAGAATTTTCAATAAAGGTCACCACCGGCGGCAAGGGTAAATGGACGCTCGAAGAGATACGCGGCGTTTACGAAACTCTTCAGAAAATGCCTCCAGACTTCCGCAGGCATACGAAAGTGATCCAGCGCGACGCCGAAAGCGAGCGCGCCGAAGGTTATGTCACCTCCTACGTTCCGTGGAAGATCCATCTTTGCGGCACGCCTTATTATATAAAAGAAACCCTCGTTCACGAAATGACGCACTGTTATCAGTTCGCGAACCTTCATACGACCAACGAGTGGAACAGGCAGTTCTTCGGAAGCCGCATAGGCTATCTCTCTCGCGCCGGAAAAGCTAAAACGTCTTCTGTCACCGAATACGGCGACACGAATTCCCTCGAGGACAGCGCCGAGTCGGTCCGCGAATATTTCGAAAACCCGAAGATCATGAAAGAAAAATATCCCGACCGCTATGAATTCGTTAAAACGCGGATCATGGGCGGCGTCGAATTTAAGTAAAAAAGATAAAAATACATGAGTTCCGCCATCAGCCATATCACATTCATAGTAAAAGATATCGAAAAAACGGCTAAACTGTTCGAATTTATTTTCGGCGCAAAGGTCTTATATTCAAGCGGCCGGCGTACTTTTTCACTTTCACCTGAAATATTTCTTTCGGTGAACGGCCTCTGGATCGCTTTGATGCAGGGCGAGCCGCCCGCGGAGCGTTCCTATACTCACGTCGCTTTCAAGGTCGCACCCGCCGATTTTACTGAATTCGCCGGCAGAATAAAAGAATCGGGCGCTGAAATTAAAGAAGGCAGAAGCAGGATCAGTGGAGAGGCCGACGCCTTATACTTTTACGATTACGATAACCACCTTTTTGAGATACATTCGGGCACTGTCGAAGAAAGGCTCGAATCTTATGAAAAAACATCGTCGTCGCCGGATAAGCCCTGAAATAAAACAATTCAATCAAATAAGATTATTTCGGTTTGGTCAATAAATTTTATTGACAAAATATTGATGTATGTTTTATAATTTACATGCTGTAATACAACCGGCATAATCATTTGGCGAGGACTTTAAATATGGCTACCAGAAGCGAAAAAATCCTGATCGTCGACGACGCGAAATTCATGAGGGTCGTCATAAGAAGGCTTTTTGAAAAGTACGGATTCGAAAAAATTTTCGAGGCCGAAGACGTCGATGAGGCTTTGAAGGCCTATAACTTGAACAAACCCGACTTCGTCACGATGGATATCACCATGCCCGGCGATTCGGGACTCGAAGGCCTCAGAATGATCAAGGAGATCAACCCCGGCGCCAGGGTGCTCATGGTTTCGGCCGTATCGAATAAAGCTAATATAGTCAAGGCGTTCGCTCTGGGCGCGCTTTATTTTCTGGCGAAGCCCTTCACCGAGGAAGCCTTCGACGCGGTGGTGGCAAAGGCGTTCGCTTTCGAGCGGTCGTTCCCGTCTAAACAGAACGGCGGTCAGGCGGCCGTGATGGCGGCAAGGTCCGCAATGGTGTTGATGATGGACCCCGGCGACGTCGAGATCAACGTAGCCGAAGGCGCCGTGATCGGCCGCTGCTGCAAATGCCAGGACGACGCCGAAAAGGGCCGCAATATGGAAAAATGTTTCGCGGAAGCGGGAAAAAAAGATTTCATTCCATGTAAATTAACCAACATAGCCGAGCAGCAGGCGAAGATCACATTCGATAACGGCAATTATTTCGTTACAGCTCTCGCCGAATCGAAATATATAACCAAATTAAACCTTATATCTATCACTCCGGGCGAAAAACGCCTTATTCGTTCGGGCGACGTGCTGAGCCTCGGCGGTGCCGACTTTAATTTTTCGCCCGTTAAATAAACGGCCCGTTTTCGGGCCGTTTTTCAATAATCAATATCGTCTTTAAAACTTTTTATCACCTGTTCGTTGATCTCGTCTTCGTGCCGCACTTCATCTTCGAGAAGGGCGTTGTATTTGGCCATGTGGCCGCTGCATTTGATGTGATCGCCGGTCAGGTAATAGCACAGCGAAAGTTTGCGGTTGGCTTCCATCACGACGGGCCTGTCGCCGTCGTTTTCATGCGCGATCCTGTGCAGGACCGCAATTATTTCATCGACCTTGTTTTCTTTCACAAGCGGTTCGAGTTCTTTGAACTTACCGCTCGGGTCGTCGAGCAGAGAGTTTTTATCTTCCATTCCGCGGCTGAAGGCAATCTTCGCGCTTTTTTGTTCGACGGATATCTGCTTCAAAGCCTTCATTTTAGACTGGTTTTCTATTGCGCGCAGCTCGCCCAGGTAGGCCGCGAAGGCGCCCGTGAAGTTCTCCGCGCTGACCTTAGAGGCCGAAAGAATTGTGCCGCGTTCCGCAGAGCCGTCAGATAAGGTTCTTGCCCGCCGCGGCGCGCAGGTGCACGAGCAAGCCTCGATGAACATGCACGAAGACAGCAATATTATAAGAATTGCATATTTGCCCGCATGCATATTATTTTTTTCGATGTCGTTTAAGTTTTTATTAATAATCTTCATATTCGTCGACTAAAGAGAAAAATCCTTTATATTTTTTCGCCTGATAGATGAACCGCGGAAACACCTTGGTCAGAAGAGTCGTTTTAACTTTAGTGTAGGTTTCGCGCTCGAATTTGACGTCGACCTCCGCTTCGAAATTAATGGCCACGTAATCTTCCTTGGTGAAAACTTTGAATTGAGACACATTCGAGGCTATTTCTTTCGGCTTCGATTCCGAACCGGTTTTTCCGGCGCGGAACATGAGCTTGCCGGTGGCTTTGTCATGGCTGTATTCGACGGTTTCGACGGTCGCGTTCGAGCCTTTGCCGGCGAAACTTACGGTCGGCTTCCCCTTGAATACATGTATCTTGAGCGTGCTTCCGTCGAATTCATAACTGTGCGCGCTGCGAAGGTCACGGCTTATGAGCTGCAGCGCCATACGCGCGTCCTGCTGCTGGTCGATCTGGCCTTCGACGTTGAGCCCCTGCACTGCGTGGTAGCCGAAAAGGTAATAGACTATCGCCATAAGTATAAGAAGCGCGACCATCGAAACGAAAAGTTCGATTATCGTGAAGCCGCGCCGGCTTGAGAGTTTTATTGACTTTTTACCCGTGCGCTCATTCATATACATAATTATCACTCCGTGGGGCGGTTGCGGCCGCTCATTCGGCCGATATGCAGGTCGCGAGTTTGATCGCGTGGGTCAGCCTGCGCCTTTCATCGTTGAGCTCGTCCCAGAATACCGTAACAACGATTCTTTTTATTTTTTTGTTCGCGGGGCTGAAATCTTTGTCCGTTTTGACCTCTATATTTTTTCGAAACATTTTGTAATATTCGGGATATTTGACGCTGCCGCTTGCGTCATCGATCCAGTCGCCCTCGAACGGCTTGCGGTCGCTCGGAAGCATCGAAACGACATCGTCGAAGGGCTTCGATTTGATCTCCTCGATGGTTTGCAGCGCGAGATTAAGCGCTATGAGAGCGTTTTTCGACTTCACCGCGGTCATCGACGAATAGGTGAAGATATTGATGATCGGCACCATCAGAAAACTCAGTATCGTCAGAAATATCAGAACGAAGGCGAGCGTGTTGCCTTTTTTTCCGGAGCCTTCGGCCGCGGCATGCAGCGGAACCCGGATTTTATATGCGGTAAGAGGCGGCGTTTTCATCATCATTTAGCGCCCCTTTTTTCTTCGTACCACGCCGAATAGATCGGGCTCATGCTGACGACGTAGCGGCCGTAATCTTTTTCGGCCACTCTTTTTTTGTAATTAATGAAAAGCCACGGCGAAAAATCTTTTTTTATAAGGCGGTTGACCGCGAAATTACCGGAAATGTGGAGCCGGGTAAAGCCGCTGTTGATGTTGCCGGAATTGCCGTCCTTGACGAATTCCATGCTGTTGTATGAAAAAACGCTGGCGTCGATCTTTAAAACTATGGCCGTTTCACCGGATACCGTGATCTTTCTGGCCTTGTATTTGAGCGGGGTGACCGCGAGATTAGCGTCTGATGCGCCTTTCGGATGTAAAATAAGCGAGAGGGAAGAAGGTATCTTAGCGGCAAGTTTTTCATTTATTGACACGTTGTTGTTGATCGTCATTTCGCCGTCGGAAGCCAGAACGAAACGTCCGTTATACACGAAGGCCTGCTTGGGCGCGCCGACCTCGATCTTTTTAGCGAACATGACGCCGTTGATCAAAATGCTTCCGCCGCCGGCGAAAAGCTGCATGGTGTTCATGTTTATTTCTTCTGTCGCGTAGAACGCTCGTTTTTTATATTCACTGCCTTTCAGCGCCGCGCAGCCGTCGATGCCGATCTTCCCGTCGCCGTCAGACACGCTGAAGCTGCCGTCGGCCGAAGAATACGGCTGTACGACTTTTTCAGCCACCTTCGGCCCGTAGTGATAGATGTAAACGTCGACGAATTTCGGAGGCTCGAAGGACACCGGTATCGAAATCATGTTTTCGGAGAGCGTGTATTTGCCGTAAAGTTTTTTCAGGCCCTGAACGTAAAGTTTTTTGGGCAGATACAGTTTATTGCTTTTTATATTAGCCAGCGTCGGATAGCCGAACAGGCCGCCTTTGCCGTAAGCCTGCTTGGCCTTGTTGTCTTCGGAGCCGTAGACGATTCCGCCGTAAACCTCTTTCGGAAGATCGACGATAGGCGAGTTTATGCTGATTATGCAGCTGTATTTCTTGTTTTTGGCCTTCGGGTCGACGAGGAACTCGGAGAGCTCGATTTCGAGGCTCGACTGAAAAGCGCCTATGATCGGCTTGGGAAGGTTGGATATCGCGTCGGTTATTTGCGTGGGTTTGAACAATCCGTATTTAGCGTAAACTTCAGAGCGCGTCGGCGAAGGCATGGGAGATATGCTCTGGTCGGCCCAGCCGTATTTTTCGCCCAGGTAGAACTCGTTGCCTTTGTCGCCGCTGGCGATGCGGATGCTGCCGCGCTCGCCGTTTTCTTCGTCTTTGTTCTTGCAGAATATGGAAGGCCCGCTGTTGATGATATGGTTGTTTTCGTTGCCGGTGTTGGTGTATAGCGTGAATTCTTCCGCGGGCGGAGTGATGTTGACTATCTTTATGTCGCGTACTATTTTCAGCGTGGTCGATACTTCGAAATATTTAACGTCGCAGGTGAATATGAGAAGGCCCATTTTTTCGTTCGGATCGGGCTGCAGCTTGTCGAAGTTGACGGCGTCGGAAAAATCCATCGTAAGCCTGGTCAGTTCGGCGCCGGGCATGGCGTCGATCAGGAACTTAACGGCGCTTTTGATCTCGGGAACCTTGTCTTTGAGGTTGTATACTTCGAGGCTGTTTTCTATGAGGAGTTTCTTATATTTTTTTTCGAGGTTCTCGGCGACGTGCTGCATGGCTATATTGAGCGCGCCTTCGGCGAGATAGGTGACTACGTTCTGCCGGTGCACGTGGAAGGACTGCGTGTGCTCTGAAGATGAGCGCATTATCAGCGAGATGCCGAAAACGAGCATGAACAGAACTATCGGCAGCAGCATCAATATCGCATTACCGCCGGCGGGCCTTATATATTTTCGAGCCGTACCGGGAAATTTGCCGAATTTATCTTTCATCATAAACGCTACCCTTGAATGCCTTTTGACTGCAAATAAAAAATGACGGCGGCCGCTTGAAAAATTTAAAAACAGGCGAAACCCGCTCCGGTTTAACCGCCGGTATAATTCTAACAAAATATCAGCATATTGTCAAACTTTTATCCTGCCAATAAATTTGTTGCGATTATGTGGCGGTAGGTGTATAATATAATACAAAAAATGAAAAACCGGAAATCGAGAAAATCCAAATCGTGGCCGTGAGAATAAAAACCGGTCCAGGAGAGCGTATATATGAAATCTTTTACCGAGTACATGTGGTTCAACACCAAAAATAAGGTCGAATTCATAAATATAACCGGAGAGATCGATTCGCGCCTGAAAAAATCTCAGATAAAAGAGGGGTTCGCGCTCGTTTCCGCCATGCATATAACCGCCGGCGTCTTCGTTAACGACGCGGAGTCGGGGCTGCTCGAAGATATAAAGGAATGGGCCGAAAAGGTCGCGCCCTTCAATATCAATTACCGCCATCACCGCACCGGCGAGACCAACGGCGACGCGCACCTGAAAAACCTTCTCCTTCTGATCGGCCATGAGGTGATCGTGCCTGTGACGAACGGCGAGTTCGATTTCGGCCCGTGGCAGCAGATCTATTACGCCGAATTCGACGGACAGCGCAGAAAACGGCTTATTATAAAAATAATCGGCGAGTAAGGAGAGGATTTCATTTATGGAAATAAAGTTAATCAACGCTTTTCTGATAGCGGTCCTGGCACTGCCTTTATTGTGCTCGGGCGCGCGCGCGGGCTCCGCGGCGGACGCCGTAACGCTTCATTACCACAGGCAGGACGGCGACTACGGCGGCTGGAAGATATGGAGCTGGAGCGTTCCCGAGGGCGTTACCGCCGAACTCGAACAATCGGGCGCCGACGCTTTCGGCGTTTCGTTCGTGATAGAACTTTCAAAATACAAAGGCGCCGCCCGGATCGGGATGCTGCCGAAATATAAGCAGTGGGAGAGCAAAGATGATCCTAACCGCTTTATTGAAATCGATAAACTCAGGGCGGCCGGCCGAAGTGATATTTATATCGTTTCCGGCCGAAAAGAAGTTTTCATGGAACGGCCCGACATCAGTCCGTTCATTAAAAACGCCTTTCTTGACGGCGAAAACGAGATAATAGCGGTACTTTCGAAAAAGATAGGCGTGCGCGCCGCGGCCGGCGTGAAAACGACCGTGAGCTGGTTAAACGGCGTAAGAACCTTTGCCGTTTCATCTGTAGAACTTGTTGACGACGCAGGGAATGTTATTTATGAGGCGGTTTCTCACGGTGCGGCTCACGAAAAGCGCCATCACCGGCAAGCGGAAAGCGCAGACGCCGTCCGAAGCCCTTTTAAATCGTTTGCGCACGAAAAAAACGAAACGCGCAGGTCCAATATACTGAAAATAACGCTTGCCGATAAGATCGAATACAATTTCAGCTCGGCGCCGCCCGAAATAGAGGTCGCAATCGACGGATTCATCCCCGTCAGATTAAAATTGCGCAACATTTTATATTCGAACGACTTCCGATACGACGGAGAGCTCGGCTGCCTGTACGATAAGAACTGCTCGGTTTTCAGGGTGTTCGCCCCGTCCGCTTCGGCGGTCGATTTGGTGCTTTACGACAGGCACGATTCGCCCGAATCCGCTTCGCGGGCCATGGAAAAGGAGCACGGCGGAGTATGGAGCACGCGGGTGGAAGGCGATCTTGCCGGCAGATATTATAAATATAGAACCGTTATAAACGGCGAAACAAACCTGGGACTCGACCCTTACTCGAAGTGCAACACCGCGCACAACGGCCGCGCCCTGATAGTCGACGATAAAACGCCGATCACCGATCCGCCCGTTTTTTCCATCGATAAAGCGGTGATTTATGAAATGCACATACGCGATTTTACCATCGACGAAAAAACGACGGTCAAAAACCGCGGAAAATTCCTCGGCGCCGTCGAGGAAAAAACTGTCCACTCCGGCGACCACAGCGTTAAAACCGGCATCGGGCATCTCATGGAACTCGGCGTTAACACCGTGCAGATACTCCCTTTCCAGGATTTCGAGAACGACGAAAAAAGCGACGCCTACAACTGGGGTTATATGCCCGTGAACTTCAATTCGCCCGACGGCTGGTACGCCAGCGAAACCACTGACGCTAGCCGCGTGGTCGAATGCAAGAAGACGATCGACGCGTTCCATCGCAACGGCATTAAGGTCGTCATGGACGTTGTTTACAACCATACGGCGGAAGGCAACGAACAGGTGCGTCACAGCTTCAACGCGCTGGCGCCGAGTTATTACTATCGCGTTAAATTGAACGGCGATTACTGGAACGGCTCGGGATGCGGCAACGAATTCAAGTCGGAATCGTATATGGGACGCAAGTTCTTAATAGACTCGCTCAAATACTGGGTGAAGGAATATAAGATCGACGGCTTCCGTTTCGACCTGATGGGCCTCATCGATACCGATAGCGTTTACCTTCTTACCGAAGAGTTAAAAAAGATAAATCCGGATATTTTTGTTTACGGCGAGCCCTGGGCAGCCAGTTCGGCCGGGATCGAGCCGACCGTCAAGGGCGCGCAGCGCGATAGAGGATTCGCGGTTTTCAACGACATATTCCGCGACGCCATAAAGGGCTCGGTCTGGAACGATAAAGGCGGCTACGTGCAGGGAACGGTCGGTGTTGAAAATATAGAGCGCGGCGCAATAGGCAGCATTTTAGATTTTGCGGCGTCTCCGCTCGAAACCATCAATTACTGCGAGGCCCACGACAACCGTACTTTATACGATAAGCTGCTGCATACGACGGGCTACGACAAGTCGATGACATCCGAAAAGATCGAAAAGATGCATAAACTCGCCTGCTTTCTGGTGCTCACCTCGCAGGGCGTGCCGTTCATACACGCCGGCCAGGAAATGATGCGCTCTAAAGACGGCGAGGAGAACAGCTATAACAAGCCGGACAATATCAATAAGATAAGCTGGGATCTGAAGATCGAAAACGCCGGCGTCGTGGAACTCGTAAAAGAGCTTATCGCGCTCAGGAACGCGCATCCGATGCTGCGCATGAAAACTGCCGCGCAGATACACGATAACGTGAAATTTCTGACGCACGACCTGAAGCTGCCCGTTGCGGCTAAGTGTCTCGCCTACCTTATCAGGCGCGGCGAACTGAACGACGAGTGGAAGGCCATACTGATTCTGGCCAATCCTCGCCGTGACACGATAAAATTCATACTGCCCGAGGAAAACTGGAAGGTATTTTACCACGACGGCAAGTTCAGGCCCTTTGTTAAAATAGACAGCCGCCTTCCGGAAATAGAACTGGCCCCGATCTCGTCGGCCATTTTGTACGCGGAATAGATAATAAAACTTCCATATTTTATTTGGCGCGGTCAATAATAGTGGAGAGTTGAGAGTGGAGAACGGAGAGTCAAGGACTTTTGAAGATAAGATTTTTTTACATCAGAAGTTTTTTTAAAAAATAAAAAAATCCTTTAGTTCTCAACTCTCCACTCTGAACTCTCAACTTTAAAAAAGTGTACGTTCGAGAGGAAGATATTTTTGCAAAAATTCCTGGATATCATCGATAAAGTTTTATTCTTTTTTCTGCTTGCGTTCGTTTTCGCCCTGCCGTCATTTTTCGCGCGGATGTGTTATTCGCACTGCATAGCGCCTAAGGAATTCGCTATCTACGCGGGAGCGGCGGTCGGCGGCCTGCTTTTTTCGCTGCTGCTGATGCTGAAAAAAAATGGCCCGTCTTTCAGAGTTCCCGCCGGCGTGGTGCTGGCGGCGCTGTTCGTCGCTTCGCTTTCGCTTTCATTCATCGCCACTCCCTCGCCGCAGCTTTCGCTGGTCAAACTACATTATTATATCGTGATAGGCCTGTGGGCCTCGCTTTATCTTTATTCGTCACATGAAAGCCCCGATAGGATAGAAGCGTTCCTGACGGCGATACTGCTCTCGGGCGTCTTTCCGGCGCTGGTGCTCGCCGGCGAGGCCTTCGGCATCGGCGCCCTTAAGATCTGGCAGAACATCGATGCGACCGGCCTTACCACCCGTCAGACATATGTTTCGACATTCGGCAACCCTGATTTCGCCGCGCCGTTTTTCGGCGTTCTTTGCGCGCTTAATATAAGGTTTATGCTTTTCCGGAGCGACGGCTGGAAAAAAGCCCCGCTATGGGCGCTGCAGTTCTTATACGCCGCGGCGCTTTTCATACCGCTTTGCAGATCGTCGCAGATAGCCTTCGCGGCCTGTCTGGCGCTTTATTTTTTTATAATAAGCAGGACCGCGCCGAAAAAAATTCCGGCGCTTATAAATATCATCGTCTCGTTTTTCGCCGTCATATTTTTTATTCAGCTCAAAGATATGCTTTCGGCTTCGGGTGAAACGCTGATTTCACGGGCGTTCGACCTGTTTTTCAGCGGCGAGACCGCTTCGAAGAGACTTTATATGCTCGCGGTCGGCTGGCAGATCATAAAGGCTAATTTTTATTTCGGCGCGGGCCTGAACGTTATGCTTATGATTTTTCCGCTTTACGCGCAGAGGATCGACCAGTCGTCGCCTCTGTGGGACGGCATACCAAATCTTTTCAATCCGTCGCATCTGCACAATGAATTCTTCAATATTTTCGCCCAGAGCGGCGTATTGTCCTTCCTGCTTTTTGTTCTGCTGGCTACTTCTATGATTTATTTTCCGCTCAGAACGGCCCTCGGCAGAGGCGAAAAGAGCGAGCACGCGGCCGCGCTGACGTGTATTTCGGTTTATCTTCTGATCGATTCGTGTTTTAATGTGACGCTTTCGCTGCCGCATCTTTTATTCCTTTTCGCCGTTTCCGGCGCGCTCGCCTTTAACGCCTGCCAGTTCGATAAGAACCAGTATTTCACCTTCGGCATAAGCGGGGGCTTTTACCGGCTGGTGGCCGGTCTTCTGATAATACTGTTCTCTTTTTTGAGCGCGATATTCGGCATCAAGTACATAAAAGCCGACTGGTGCCTCATGCAGGGTAAAATTTACCAGGTGAGCGAAGATGATGATAAAGCCCTCAAATTTTATCAAATGTCGTCAAGCCTTTTAGCCGAACGCACCGAGCCGCATGTTTTCACCGCCGACATCCATAAAACGAACGGCCGTTTCGCCGAGGCCGCGGAGGCGCTTATAAAGGCGACCAATATCAACCTTTCGCTGCCGGTGGTTTACGAGCTCGCGCAGATCGCCATAAGGCATATGGACCTCAACTCCGAGTTCCGCTATCTTTATTTCCTTACGCGCTCGTATCCGCGTTTCGACGAGCCGCACTATCTGCTCGGCCTGAGGTACATGAAAGAAAAAACCTTAAACCCGAAGGCCCGCGCCGAGGCGGCGGCTTGTTTCGAGCGCGCCCTGAAGATAAACCCGAAACATATAAGCGCGAGAATGTCGCTGGCCGAAGTTAATTATGAAATGATGAAATATCGAAAGGCGGCGGAGGATATCGACGAGGCGCTCAAAATATCGCCGGGGCTTAAAAACGCCTTTTACTTAAGGTCGCTTTTAAAGGGTTTCTTCTACGACGAGTTTTAAATTCCCAGGAATATTTAAAATTTCGAATATACGGAGAGTTGAATATGCTTGAACTTATTTATAAGCCGTCATCGGCGTTCATGGTCTTTATGTGCCTGATCTCGTTCCATTTCTTTCCGGTTTCCGCTCTCGCCGCGGACGTCGCCGCGGCTTTCTCTTTCCCGCCTAACGATTCGGCCGCTAAACTGCCGCTTAATATAGATGTGTGTCTTATCGACAATTTCAAAACGGCCGAGATCGTCGTTAAAGGCGGTTTCACCATGACCGCCTTTCCGGCTTCTCCCGAAAAAAAGCCTTTCCGGCTGTCAGCTTCGGGCATGAGGCTTGCGGTCGACAGGATAACCGAATCGAAACCGGCCGTGGTAAAATATTACGCCATATTGAAAACCTTCTCTTATTCGCACGCTTTCCGCGACGATAAAAAAGCGGGCGTTATCGAAACGCTCTCGGAATTTTCCGCGAAGTTCGGCAGACTGGATTTTTTCACTTACGGCTGCGTTCTTTCGCCGGCGAACGGCGCCTTCGATATCGACGTGAGGACGCTGTTCGCGGCCAGCGGGCCTTTCGAGACCGAAAAGGAGTGCCGCGCCTTCTGCGACGGCGTCCGTGAAAAACATAAAACTCCGGCTTTCGCTCATCCCGTGCGCGAAAAACGGCCGGTCTGCGTCTTCAGCGTTATCGCCGAACCACTGGCGCACGCCGGCGCGGCAGCTTTTAAGGCCGCGTCGCTCGAAGACATCGCGCGGATCGAACTTTCGGCCTCGAACGAGATACTGGTAAAAAACATGGAATTCGGCCGCGGCGACAGCTGGCACAATTTCAAAGACGCCCGCTATGTAGGTTCGCTGAAGATCTCCGCCGACAACGCAGGCCTCATTCAGATGGTTAACAACATAAGCTTCGACGAACTGCTGAAAGTGGTTGTGCCGTCCGAAATAGAGCCGCGCTCGCCCTATCAGGCCGTGTGCGCGCAGGCCGTGGCGGCCCGCTCCGAGGTGCTCGCGAAATTCAGGACGCGCCATACCGAATCCGATTACGACTTCTGTTCGGGCACGCACTGCCAGGCCTACGGCGGGATCGCCAACAGGCGTGAAGATTCCGACCGGGCCGTCGAGGAGACCAGCGGAAAAATAGTTTTTTCAAACGGCCATATCGTCGATACCGTTTATCATGCCAACTGCGGAGGCGTCACCGAGGACTCTAACAAAATATGGAGCGCGCCCTTCGATCCGGCGCTGGTAAAGATCAACGATTCCACTGCGGAGGCGGCGCTCGAGCTCGAGACCGACGAAGCCGCGCTCAGGGCTTTCATTTTAAAACCGCCGCCGTCCTACTGTTCTGTTCCCGGCGCGTGCGCCAATCCCGATAAATTTAGATGGAAGCGCGAGTTCGGGCAGAAAGAGATCGACGAAATGATCAAAAAGCAGTTCGACATCGGCCGCCTCGAAACAATTGAAATTATAGGCCGCGGCCGCTCCGGACGCGTCATATCGATAGAACTTAAAGGCTCGAAAAAAAGCGAAAAAGTATATAAGGAACTGCCTATACGAAAATTATTCGGCATGCTGCGCTCGTCGCTTTTCACGCTTGCTACCGGCGTCAATGGCGCCGGAGAAAAGCGCTTCGTGTTCAGGGGCGCCGGATGGGGCCATGGCGTTGGAATGTGCCAGGACGGCGCGAAAGGCATGGCGATACTCGGCAGGACTTTTGAAGAAATACTGCTGCACTATTACTCGAATTCAAAGATATTGAATTTTAATTGAAGCGTTTGGCCGCGTCCGCCGAAATATCTTTCAGCCTGTCCTATTCAATAATATTCATCACGCGGTGGTCCGAAGCCTTGAGCGGCGAATTGGCCTTTACGTATTCGATGAAGGCGTCCCTTAAATAAAAGCCGTTGTCTTTAAGGTTTTTGGCGTTTTTGAAAAAGAGACTTCCGTTCTGGTTGCCTTCGGCGAGATAAGAAATGGTCGACATTTTATATGTTTTCGCCATGTCGATGGGAGCGCCGTTCACCTTGATGTCGCGCGCTTTTTTATTTTTGATATCGAGCGTGAACGAGACGCCCGAATCGAATTGGTATCCTGAAACCGTCCCGTATTTTTCAACTATGAAATTGAATATAGCCGCTATGTCGCTCCCCTTGAGCTCCATGGTGGCTATGCTGTTGTCGAAAGGCAGGATCTTCAGCGCCGTGGCTATAGTTATATCGCCGGCTGGAAGCATGTCGCGTATCCCGCCCGAGTTGATTATCGAAATGTCGGCCGCTCCGGATTTTTTTAAAATATCGCAAATCAGGATTCCGAGCGGAAGGTCGCGCTTGTGCCTTTCATCGTCGGTATAGGTCATGTCCGCGCTCGAAACTCCGAGTTTTATATTGACCTTTTCGGCCATCTGCTTTTCGTATTCTTTGATCATGAGCGATACCGGCGAACTTTCATCGGCGGTCACGCTTTTATCCATAAGGTTAAGCCCGCCTTCGTACCTGAGTATTTTTTTCGTTTTCGGGTCTATTTCAAGATCGAGTTTTCCGACGTAAACGCCCCATTTAAAGCCCTGCAGGACGATCGTTCCGCCGGCGCCGTTTTTCGCGCCGTTTCTGATTATTTCCGGTTTCATAAGGATGGTGTTGGTGTGCCCGCCGACTATTATATCGATATCCCTGACCTTTTTAGCGAAGTCGAGGTCGGGCTCGTATCCTAAATGCGACAGCAGGATGACCAGGTCGGCCTCTTTTTTCAGGCGCTTCGCCAGGCTGCTGATGATTTTTCTCTCGTCGGTCATGTATATTTTATCCAGAAATTTGGCCGGGATCACGTCCCACGCTGTTTTACCGATCGCGCCCATGACGGCGATCTTTATTCCGCCGCGCTCGATAAATTTGTGCGATTCAAAAACATGCCTGTTGGTGCCTTTGTAAAACACGTTGGCGCACAGCATTGGAAAAGAAGCCGATTTCAACTGTTTTAAAAGGTTGTCCAGGCCGTCGTCCACGTCGTGGTTGCCGAGCGTCGAAGCGTCGTAGCCCAGAAGAGAAAAAGAGCGGATGTCGGCTTCGCCTTTGAAAAAAGTGTAAAAAGGCGTACCCTGGAAAATATCGCCCGCGTCGAGAAGAATTACGTTCGCGTTCTCGCTTCTCGCTTTTTTAATGAATTCGTAGTGCCGCGCCGCGCCGCCGAGGTTCTTGCCGATCTCCGGCACGTCGAAGGGCGCCAGGTGAGAATGGATGTCGTTGGTGTGCAATATCGTCAGTTTGGTCGGCGCGCCGTCAGCAACCGTCAGCTGCTGCCGGAACCGGAATTAAGGCCGTGTAAAAGAAGGCCGCTAAGAGAAGTATCTGAATGGCGTAAAACCTGTTCTGGGAATTATTGTGGCGTTTCATGGATCATATCCCTCGAATCATCTTTATTTCGGCGTAAAAAACGGTCAGGCGCCCCCGCCGCGGGGCCGCTTAAAAAGATTCAGTCGTTGCCGATTATCTTATCACATATTAACGCGCCGTGTCAATCCGGAATTATTAAATAAAACCCTTGACCGTTTTATAAATTTAGATTATAATATAGCGGTTAATCAGCGGAATTGGAGGGCGGTTAAATGGCTTATAAATGCTCGGCGTGCGGCAATAACATATCCGAATATTCATATATTTGCTCCGGATGCGGAAAAGTGTGCAAGGAAAAAGTGGTAAAACTCTCCGGCAAAAAGACCGTCGACGTCTCTAAGGCGCCGGCCGACGACACTCGCGGCCGAAGGAAAGCCCCGGCCTCTGACACCGTTATATTGAAACCTTCCGGCGGAGCCTCGTCCGAAGATAAAGATAAAAAGAGCGTTATTTACTCTAAAAGCGCCATGGACAACCTTCAGAAGAGTAAACTTGACGTCAATAAAAAAGGCGATTTCGATTTCAGCGCAAACAACGACCTCGGCCCTTCCATTGAAATCGGCGGTAAAACCGGCATGTTCGATGCCGACGAACTGAAAATAGACGGATACAAACAAAAAACCGCTTCGTCGCACAACAAGGAGCAGTCGCGCCAGCCCGAAAAAACGGCCGAGGAGGTTCTGGCGGAGCTTAAGGGCGCGGATCTGACCCTGTCGGATATCGCTTATAAAGGCGGAAAATACGCCTCGCGCGGGGGCGGCGGTGCGGCCGGAAGAAAGCCCCTGTCGGCCGACGGCGCGCTGGTAAATAAATTGCTTGCCGCCAACAACGCTTTTGTAAATTCAAGTTCCATGGCGGTTTTCGACAACTCGAAAACGCCGAATTATAAGCTGGCCTTACTTACATGCTCGTGCCCCTCGATGACCGCGGCAGTTGAAAGCGCCCTCGGGCTCTCGCCTGGAGACGCCTACGTGATAAAGGTCCTCGGTTCTTCTACCATAGAGAACCAGACATCTGAAGTCATGCGTTCGCTGACCGTGGCGGTCCACCTTTACGGCGTCGAAGAAATAATCGTTCTGAGCCACGACGACTGTGTTCTGAAGCAGCTTTCGGCGTCGAAACTCGTCGACGCCATGCGCAGGAACGCGATAAGGCGGACCGACATGGAGATCGTCGACATGAAAGCCTTCTGCGGCGGCTTTTCAAGCGGCAAGCAGAACATACGTAAAACCATATCCTTCATACAGAACTCAAAACTGATCCCGGATACCGTAGCGGTCCACGGGATGATGATAGCTCCGAAAAGCCTTAGATTAGAGGTGGTAGTCAATGGTTACAGCGAAAGAATCGTCGTTTAGGTTTCTCCTTCGCCGGGCTGTGAACGCGTTAATTTTCGCGCTCGCGCTTTATTGCGCGGGTTTTTTCGCGTTCTCCGGTCCCGCCGGGCGGTCCGCGGAAGCCGCGCAGCTCAAGCGTTACACAGTCTCAGACGGCCTGGCATCCGACACCATAACCGCCATGGCGTCCGACAAAAAGGGAAATCTGTGGGCCGGCACGATCGACGGCGCGGCCTCGTTCAACGGCGAAAAATGGGAAAAATACACCGTCGAAAACGGCTGCCTCAAAGATAACGCCGTATGGGCCGTGGGCGTTGACGAGGGCGACAGCTACTCGAAGGTCTGGTTCGGCACCGGATTCGGCCTGGCGGTTATCGAAAACGGCCACTGGACGCATTACGTCGGCGCGCACGAAAACCCGAAGACCAAAAAGAAGGTCGACGGCAACTGCCCGCTCTCATCGAACGTCATAAACAAAATATTCGTCGTAAAGGACTCCAAAAACAACCGCAACAACATCCTTATCGTGGCCGGCGGAAAACTTTATAAATACAACGGCGAAAAGTGGAGCACCTTCGATTTTCCACGCGACATTCTCAAAACTTCGAGCATAACGGCCATGCACGCCAGAAACGGCGACTGCGTGTGGTTCGGCACCAGCGGAAGCGGCGTCGTCGAATTCGATATGGCGGCCATGAAGATAACCACCTACACTAAAAAAGAAGGGCTTCCTTCCGATTACGTCACGGCGGTTTATGCGGCCGACGACGGCCGGGTCTGGGTCGGAAGCGAGAACGGCCTCGGCATAATGGAAAACGGCAACTGCGTCGTTTATAATTACCGCAATTCCAAACTTGTTTCAGACTACGTCACGGGTATTGAAAAGGTCTTTTACGGCAATCTCGTCGTCGCCACCGACAAGGGCATCAACCTGCACGACGGCAAGGGCTTTCTTCCGCTGCCGGCGCTGCTGGGAGCTCTTAACGGCAGGCTCATATGGTCGCTCAACTACTCAGCGGTCGCCGACGTGAATTATTCGCAGCTGTGGCTCGGAACGCGCGGCTTCGGCCTTTACTCCTATAAAGTTGCCAAGGACATCAAGGAAAACCAGCAGGAGGACCTGACGAAACTCGCTATCGAGAACTTCAACAAGCAGTTCTACGAGCAGTCGGTGAAGAACTGGGACGAAGTGCTGGCCCTGGAGCCCGGCAACAAGGACGCGATGATGTACAAGGCGCGCTGCTTCCTTAAAATGCAGAAACCCGTGCAGGCGCAGGAAACTCTGAAAACCGTGATATCCAAGAATCCAGATCTTAAAGAGGCTATACTCCTGCTCGGCGAGTCCTACGAGGCGGTCCACGATTATAAGCAGGCCGTAAAGGCCTACGACAACCTCGTCATACAGTACCCGAAGGAAACCGACGGCTTCGTTCTGTGCGCCCGCGTGCTTCTTAAAATGAACAATTTCGACGACGCGGTTTCTTACTATACCAAGGCGCTTACCATCAATACCGAACTTCCCTCCATCTATAAAGGGCTCGCCAGGTGTTTCATCGCCAAGAACAATCTGTCGAAGGCCCTCGATATTTCGCTGCAGCTTCAGTACCGCAAGCCCGACGACGTCGAAAACAACGTCCAGATCGCCAGGATATATTCGAGTCTGCATAAATACGCCGAGGCTGAAGAAGAACTGAAAAAAGTCCTGGCGGCCGACGAGAACAATTCGTCCGCGAAGGCGATACTCGGGCTCGTCAGTTTCGAAAAGGGCGATCTCAAGGAAGCCGAAAAGAACCTCAGCGAAGCGCTGGCCGTTAATTTCAAGGACGCCAACGCCCACGCTCTGCTCGCGCTGGTGCATATTGACAACGACAAGGTCGAACTCGCGCGCGGCGAACTCGCCAACGCCCGTTTCGTCGACGCATACGAGGTGCTTATCTCATACGCCGAGGGCCGCATACTCGAACTCGAAGGAAATTTCAACGAGGCTATCGCCTATTACAATCAGGCCATCAATACCGGCTACAACACCGCCGCCGTCCACTACCGGATCGCCAATTCGCTCAAATCGCTCGAAAAATATGACGAAGCCCTCAGGGAGTACCACAAGGTGCTTGCTTTAGACCCCGCATTCAAAAAAGCCGACGACGTCAAGTGGATCATCTCGAAACTCACTATGCCCACCGACGAAGAACTGGGAGGGCCCGTGGCGGACACTTCGGGCACGGCGTCGTCTTCCGGCTCGAGCGGAACGTCTTCCGCGACGTCCACTGGAACGGGCACCCGCCCCACTCTCGACGACCTCGATTTTTAAACGGCTCCTGCCGCCGTGCGGCGTTTGATTTTAATAAAGTTTTAGTTTAAATTGCAATAAAGCGAAACGCATAAAAATAAAAAACGATAAAGTATAAATCTGGAGGTTATCTAATGTCAAGTTCGAGAGTACGTTCGTTCCTTCCCGCTCTGGCTCTTTGGTTAATTGTTTTATCGGCCGCGGCGCTCGCCGCCGTTTCGCCTGCGCCCGCCTCAGCCGCGGACGAACAGACCCAGGCCTGGGAAAAATTTCTGTCCCTGCTTGAAAAACAGGACTCGTCGGCCCTTAATGAAATGGTATCCCAAAACGCTTCGGAAGACTTTTTGAAAGGCGTTGGCGAGCAGATCAAATCTCGCGACAAAGCGGGAATTTCCGCGCTGAAGAAGATGAAATACGTAAAAACGCACCGCACCGCCGAAGACGTCGTGAAACTCGGCTTCGAGGTCCCCAGCAAAATCGAGGGCGGCGAGTATCTGTGGGTCGTTATGAAAAAAGAAAAGAACGGCTATAAAATACTGAATTTTGAACCGGCCTACTCGCTGAAATTCTACGAGATAAAACTCAAAGCGCTCGAGCCGAAAGACTCCGATTTCAAAGACTTCGCCCGGAAGGTCGTAAATACCCTCAAAAAAAGGCTCTCCAAGAATAAATATACCAATTTCAATTTCACAATCGATTACGAATCCAATCAGATCACGCTCGAGATCTCGGGCATCGACTCGGAACAGTCCTTCCGCGATTTCATAACCCGCACCGGCCGTTTCGCCCTCCGCCGCCTGATCACCGAAAAAGACGGCGCGCAGAACATCGCATGCGACGAGCTGCTCGAATATCCTTACTTTTCAAAAAAGCAGATCAATAAATATAAAGTCGCCAAAGAAGAGATCGTTACCAACGAAGAAGGCCAGATAGCGGCCACCGAGGTCACATAGCGGCCACCGAGGTCACTTTTTCAGGCCTGCGCGTGCCTCAGGTGCAGATCGATCTGAACGCCGGCGCTAAATCCGCGCTCGAAAAATACACCGAAGGCTACGCGGTGAAAGAAACCGAAGAACCGAAACTTACTCTCGCGTGCATTCTCGACCACAAGGTCCTTTATACCTTCAAGAGCGGTTCCAGAATATCGTCGGGCCGTTTATGGGTCGACGACATCACCATAGTCCAGACCGCTAACGCCCTTAATGCAGTGATCGCGGCCGGCCCGCTAGCCTGCCCCGTCGAAATAACCGAATTCAAGGAAAAATAAGAAAGCGGGCCCGCGCCCGGAAGTTTTTATGGATCATAAATTTAAAACGTCTCTGATCATATTCGTACTGTCGCTGTCGCTTTACGCGGCGGGGCTCGGCGGTACTGCGCTGCTCGATCCCGACGAACCGGTCTATGGCCAGACCGCCCGCGAGATGGTCGAAACCGGCTCCTGGCTGACCCCGCGGCTGAACGGCCTTTTATGGTTCGACAAACCGCCCATGTATTTCTGGCTCGCCGCGGCTTCGTTTAAAATATTTTCCGTGAGCGAGTTCGCGGCGCGGTTTCCGTCATGCCTTATGGCGGCGATGCTTCTGGCCCTAATTTATATATGGGCGAGGCGTGCGTTCGACGAGAGCACCGCGCTTTATTCGGCCGTAACGCTTGCCAGCTCGCTGCTTTTCGTATTCATAGCGCGCGCCGCCGTCACCGACATGACGCTGTGTTTTTTTATGAACCTGTCCTTTTATATGATCTATCTCGCCATGGCGGAGCCTGAAAACCGGTTCAAATATATCAGCCTGTTTTATTTTTTTTCGGGTTTTTCCGTTCTGACCAAGGGCCCCGTAGGGCTGGTGCTTCCGCTTCTGGTAATACTGCCTTTCCTCGCCGCCCGCCGCGACTGGAAGTTCCTCAGGGCGTTGTATTCGCCTTTCGGCTTTCTGCTGTTCTTCGCGAGCGCGCTTCCATGGTATATAGCCATGCTCGTCCTCCACGGCGGACAGTTTTTCAACACCTTCATCGGCTACCATAACCTGATCCGCTTTTTAGAGCCGGAGCACGTTCGCACGGCTTCGCCGTTTTTCTATCTGCCGGTGCTTATCGTCGGATTTTTTCCTCACACCGCGGCTCTGGGCGCCTTCATCGCAGATTTTTTCAAATCGGCCTTCAGGCGCGATTTTTACGGCCGCTATATTTTCCCGGCACCGCCCGTGCCGGCCCCTGCGGCCGCATCCGACTGTGGAGCGGAAGTCCCGGCCGTGAGCGTCTCTTCAGCGGCCGCGACCGCCGCGGCGCTCTCGTTTTTTATTTTCATATCGGCGGGCGTTTTCGGCTTCTTTTCGATAGCCAAGACCAAGCTCGTGACATATATTCTGCCCATGTTCCCGTCTTTCGCCGTTCTTCTGGGACGCACCTACCGCAACCTCGAGGCGTCCGGCGGGAAAAACTTCGCCGGCGCGCTGCTGACGCTGCTTATCGGCTCCGGCCTCGCTTATGGATTCTACAGCGTGGCGCCGGCTAAAATAGCTCTGGCAGACACTTCGGCTTTTTCGGTTCTCGCTTATATCACGGCCGCCATCACAGCCGCTAATTTATTGTTATGCTTTATCGGGCGGCGCCGCGAGCTCTTTTTTATAACATGCGCCCTGATGGCCTGTTTTTTATTGACGCTCAATCTGAGGCTGCTGCCCCAGTTCAGCGACCTTTATTCCTCGCGCGCGATATGTTCGGTCATCAAAAAGGAAATGACTCCCGGCGAGAGTCTTGGCTATTTTTCTAAGACGCCGTCCGCGCTGTTCTATAGCCTGGTCCCGATAACCCACGTTAACGAGTTGGCTTCCTCGAGGATAGGCCAGGGCGAGGGCCGCCGCAACGGTGAACCCGCGGCGCACAACAATCCTGAGGCCGTTAAAAAAGACGACTTCGTCAGAAAGTTATCGCCGATCGGCATCGAAGAGGCATATAAATATCTCGATAAATTCAGAAAATTACGAAATTTTTTATCGCATAAAGAAAAAGTATATGTTATAATGCTCAACTCCGACTACCAGAAATTTTCGCAGGAGATAAGGCTCAAACACACGCGTGGCCCGGTCGCCGGCAAATATACATATATCAGCAACCGGTAATGATTTTTTTCAGCATTTAATAAGCGTAATAGAGAGGAAGTTTTATGGAATTCAAACATTCGATATCCTACGTTTTCCCGATGTTCAACGAGATAGATAATATCGAACAGATGGTATTATCGACGATGGCGGTGACGGACACCATAACATCCGATTACGAAATAATAGTCGTGGACGACGCTTCCACCGACGGTTCGGGCGAACTGATCGACAAGCTCGCGAAGAAATATCCGAAGATCCGTCCCATTCACCATCCGCGCAACCGCAAACTCGGCGGCGCGCTTAAAACCGGCTTCTATAACGCGAAAAACGAACTCATCATCTATATAGACTCCGACCTCCCGATCGATATGAACGATATGAAACTCGCCCTTCCGATGATCGAGGATGCCGATGTCGTTATAGGCTACCGGCTTATGAGGACGGAATCGCTCAGACGCAAGTTTCAGTCGAAAATATACAACTGGATCATCAGGCTGCTTTTCGGTCTGAAGGTGAAGGACGTGAACTTCGCTTTCAAGGTGTTCAAGCGCGATATTCTAGAGAAAATAACGCTTCACTCCGAAGGCTCGTTCATAGACGCCGAACTTCTGATCGAGGCTCTGCGCTTCAATTATAAGATAAAAGAGATCGGCCTTATGTATTACCCGCGCTCGGCGGGCGAATCGAAACTGTCCGGACTCAGGGTTATCATGAAGATACTTCAGGAGATGAACGAATACAGAAAGCGCCGCAAAAATTTCGAGAGCCTTGTCGAAAAATTCAAAAAATAAAAATCAGTCGTTCATGCGCTCTTTAAGCGAAGCCAGCGCATCCGCGGCTTCGACGTTCTCCGGGCAGAGGTTTTTCAGCGCCCTGAGAATGTCTTTTTCGTGCGCTTCGAACGTCGCGCGGCTGGTGAAGATGAGATGTTCGGGAACGATGGAGTGTTTTCTGACCACTTCGTCGAGCGACTGCAGCTCATAACTTTTAAGCATATACCTTTTCGTGAAATAATACAACAGCTTTCGCCTGTACACATATTCGGTGTATTTCGGGTAAAGATAGTAAACGTAAAGCAGGACCGCCACGCTGACGCACATCACGGTCAGCAGTATTATGATGTCGAGCGTGTTCGACGTCATGGCGGTCGATACTCCCTTGAAAAATACCTGCAGTCTTTCGTCCATATCAGCCTTTATTAACCGGTTCCTTTCTAAGATGGTTGATCGTTTCCGACGCTGCCGTCTTTATGGCTTTGTTTTCGTGGTTGAGAAACTTCATAAGATGCTTGACGGATTCGGTGTCGCCTATTTTCTTTATCACTCTGAAAGCGTTTTTGATAACGTCCGGGTCGCCGTCGTTCAAGACGGTATAAAGCAGTGGCAGGACGCGCGGATCGCTTATCTCGCCGAGCGCGTACGTCGCCGAGGCGCGCATCCATTTGTCCGGCGAGCGCAGCATTTCCGACAGGCCCACGACCACGTTGGGATTTCCAAGTTTATAAAGCGCGATGATCGCGTTCGCGCGCACCCTGTTATTGACGTGCGAGGTGAGCGGCAGGAGGATGTTGCTGATCTCGCGCAGGCCGAGCGATGCGACGACCTCTATGGCGTTAGCTTTCACGCGCGGATTCTCGTCGTTTACGAGCGGCACTATATATTCGACGATCTCGCGCCCGCCGATAACTTCCATCAGCTTGGTGAATTCGGCCCTGATGTGCGGGTCAGGGTTTTTCAGGAATTTTTTCAGCAGGTTCAATATTTTGGCGCGTTCGTTCCTGGAAAGGTAGGTCAGAAGTTTTATGATCTGGCCCCTGATCTTCGGGTCGGTCGAAGCGATCTGGGTTTCTATTTCGTCCATGAATTTGCTGTCGTTCTTTATTAAAATATCGCCGAGCGCTTCCTTGAGGTTGTCCGGAAGGACGTTGATCTGGCTCAGAAGGCGTTCGCGGCCTTTTTCGACGAGGATCTTCGCCGCCATTTCCGCGATGGGTTTTTTAGGGCTGGCGAAAGCCTTCATTATTATTTCTGTCGACCCGGTCGAATCGATCTTCGCGAGCGCCTGCAGAGAGCGTTCCTTCAGGGCGTTATCTTCTTCGTGGGTGAATATATGGTTCAGCAGGCCGATTACGGCTTCGTTCAGATAATTTTTTTCGAGTGAGTCGAGCGCGAATTCCTTTACCGTGCGCTGATAATTTTTCCAGTCCTTCAGAAGAAGCGCCGGGAGTTCAGGGTCTTTCAGGTAGGCGAGCGCCTCGATGCTCTCCATCTGCGATTCGGCGTTCCAGGTCTTCACGGCGGTATCTTTATATTTCTGGCCGAAACCCGAGGCGTCGAAGTCGTTATCGGTGAGTATTCTGTACAATTCGACGGTCCTGCTGTGGCCGAGGCCCTCGATTATCTTCGCGAAGGCAGGTATCACGTCCCTGACCTTATTTATCGCCAGGAGTTTTATGTATTTTTCGAGCCCTTCAGCGTCGAGGGTATGGCAGAGTTCGAGCAGCACGCCGCGCTCTTTAAGGAAATACTGGTGGTCGCGGAATATTTTATTTATAATGTTTTTAACTTCGTCGCTTTCGGCCAGAAGAAATTCGCCGCACAATATGTCGATATATAAGTACCCGAAATTTTCTATGAGCTTTGATATGATCCTGGCTGAATGCTCGGAGTTCCATTTGCATAGCTGCGCGAAAACCAGCCCGACCATTTTATACTGTTCGGAATTGCGGTCCAGAGCGAGTTCTTTCGATTTCAGCTTCGTTTTTAAAACGCTGAATAATACTCCGCGCGCTTTTAAACTCACGCCTTCCGGAAATTCCATCATTATATTTATTATTTTGAATATACGGGAGAAATCGGGATGATATTCGAAGACCTCGAGAACGCCCTGAAAGAAAGTAAAATCGCCGATGGAACGCGGATCGTCGATATAGCGGCATATTTTATCTGAAAACATAGAGTAATTCGATATTATAAAAGTTTTGGCCTCTTCGCGAACCTTTATATTGTCGTCGGCGATGAAATTCAGCATCAGATCGAGCGCTTCGGGAGTTTCGAGTTTTTTGAGAACCTGCAGGACATTGAAGCGGATCATCCAGTTCGGATCTCTTTTGAATTTTTTAAGAATGTCGATAATGCCCGCGTCGCAGTAACGGTGGTATTGCTTTAAAACGTAGAGGATGATCTTTTCGGTCGGCGATTCGAGCAGGTCTTTAAGGTCTTCATAGTATCCGGAGCTTTTGACTAGCTCGTCCATGAACGACGAAACTTCAGCGTTCGACCTGTAAACGGGTTTCAGCCTGCTGAAATGATCGATTAATCCGTATCCGTATTTCATCAGGGAATTTTTAATGATTTCCCTGACGTCCGCCTTGCCGGCCGAATATATGTTCAGCAGTTCCGCGATGGAGTCCGCGGACGAAAAACCGGCGAGAATTTCAACCATTTTTTTGCGGTGTGTTTCTGAAGGAACCGCAATGTAAAGGCGCGCGAAACGCTTTATGAAGTTTTCGTCGCGACGGAGCGCAACAAAAGGCTTTGAAGGCGAAAAATCCGGCTTTTCCGTTTCAAGAAGGCCGAGGGCGTATTCGGCCGTCTGCGGGTCGAATCCTTTCAACAATGATTTGAAGTCTTCAATAAAATTGTTCATGCGGTTCGATTATAACACAAGCGTAAAAATATTTCAAGCGTCGCAGGTTTTTATCGTAACGATAATATTGTTGCGGCGCTTGAAAAAAAAGAAAGACACTGCCGGCCGAAAAAATACTTGACTTTTATTGATAAGGATTATAGTATATTGTAAATTAATTATATTCCGCTCAGGATTGATTATATTAACCATGAAACCGGTTTTCCGTTAAGCGGCGGTAATCGGCGTTAGCTCGGAGGCATTCAACGATGGAAGAAAATTACGGTTCTATTGGGCTTATATGGGCCATAACCGGTGGGCATACGGATCTTGTCAAAATGATGCTCGCCAAAGATATCGATATAAACGCGGCCGATAACGACGGCCTTACGCCGCTTATGCACGCGGTGATAAGCGGCTCGCCGGGCCTGGTGAAACTGCTTATGGAAAAAGGCGCCGACAGGGCGCCCAAAGACAAGGCGGGTTTTAACGCTCTAATGTACGCGCAGGCTAAGAACATACCCGATGTAATCGAAATATTATCTTATAAAAAGCCGGAGCCGGAAATGGCCCGCGAAAATTCCACGTCGCTGGTAGAAGCCGCCGCCGTGAACGACGTCGACTCATTGTGCCGTCTTATAGAGTCCGGCGAAAATATCGACTCGGTCAACGCTAAAAATCAAAGCGCGCTTATGGTCGCCATCGACCGCGCCGGTTACCGGGCGGCGGCGTTACTCATAGAGGCGAAAGCCGATCCGAACCGCCCTGACGCGAACGGAAGCACGCCTCTGATGTGGGCTTCTTTCAAAGGCGCTTCGGAAATCATAAAAATGCTGATCGGCGCGGGCGCGGACGTGAACGCTCTGGATAACAGCGGAAGCACCGCTCTCATATGGGCCGCCTTCCGCGGCAATCACGATGCCGTAAAGCTGCTCGTTGAAAGCGGTGCCGGCGTGAACGTCCAGAAGGAAAACGGAATGACCGCTCTCATATGGGCCGCCTATAAAGGGTTCGAAGACATAACGCGCACGCTCGTCGAAGCCGGCGCCAATATACACCTGCGCGAAAAATCAGGCAGCCAGGCCCTGATGTGGGCCGCGCTCGGCGGACATGTTAAGATAGTCGATTACCTTTTATCGAAAGGCGCCGACGTGAAGGCGGTCGAAAATTACGGAAGCGGCGTTCTGATGTGGGCCGTTTTCGGCGGCCACTCAGCGGTCGCGACCTCGCTTATCAACGCGGGCGCCGATGTGAACGGCAAAAATAAAAAAGGCAGGACCCCGCTTATGCGCGCCGCCTTCAAAGGCTATCCGCAGCTGGTTTCGCTGCTTATACTCAAGAACGCGTCCGTGAACGAAGCCGCGAACGACGGCGATACTGCGCTGCTTTCGGCCGTGGAAAAAAAGCACGGCGATATCGTCAGAATCTTATGCGAAAGCGGAGCCGACGTCAACCGCGGAAATAATAAATTGCAGTATCCTATAATTCTGGCCGCGCAGCACAACGATATCGAAATGGCCCGGATGCTTATTTCTAAATGGGCGGAACTCGGCGTGAGGGACGCCGACGGCAATACCGCGCTTTTAACAGCCGTTCAGAACGGCAATTTTGAAATGGCCAAACTGCTCGTGGAAGGCGGCGCCGATGTCAACGCCGCCGAAAATTATCAGGGCACGGCACTAATGTGGGCCGCCTATAAAAACGAGATCGAAATCGTCAAACTGCTTCTTACGCATAACGCGAACGCCGGCCTCAAGAATTTCAAGGGCAGGACCGCGCTTATGAGGGCGGCTTACAGGGGATATGAAGAGATTATAAAACTTCTGATCAACCGCGAACCGAATATCAATACCAAGGATAAAAATGGCGTGACGGCGCTTGCCGCGGCCGCAGACAGGGGGCACGCCGAATGCGTCAGGGTACTTCTTGACGGCGGGGCTCTCGTCAATATCGAAGACCAGGCCGGCAATACCGCACTTATCCACGCGATCGAAAAGGGGCGCGCGCGAATAGTGGCCATGTTTCTTGAAAAACTTAAAGGCACCATTATAACCGGCGCCGAAAGAGCCGCCATGATAAAAAGCGCGATACAGGGCGGAAGCGTAGAGATACTCGATATGCTGATCACTTCCGATACCGATCTGAACGCCGATATCTCCGATACCGAAACGCCGCTCATACTCGCGGCCTATTCGGGGAACGCTTCCGCCGCGGATTATCTCATATCGAAAGGCGCGGCCGTCGACCGGCGCGCCTCGAACGGCATGAGCCCGCTGCTCACGGCCGCCTATCACGGCCGCCACGAGGTCATTAAAACGCTTATCGAACGCGGCGCCGACATAAACATTACCGACAATTACGGCTATAACGCCCTCATGTGGGCGGCCAACGGCGGCCACGCCGGCTGCGTGGAGTTTTTGATAAAGGCCGGCGCCGACTCCGGCGCGCCTGACGCGAAAGGAAGGTCGCTTCTGTGCCGCGCGATCACCCGTAAAAATTTCTCACTGGCCGAACTTCTGGTTGAAAAAGGCGCCGACGTCAATTCGAGGGACAAAAACAATTCATGCGCGCTTCTGGAAGCGATAGCCGCCGATAATGCCCCGCTGGCCGAACTTATCATCTCTAAAGGTGCGGAACTCAAGGTCGAAGACAGGTCGGGCAACACCCCCATTTCGCTCGCGATCGAACGCGGACACGCCGGGATCGTAGCCCTGCTGCTTTCCAGGATGCCTGATTTCAATCTGGCGTTCGACGAAAACAACAGCGTGCTTATGAGCGCCATCATCGAAGGCCGCGCCGAAATAGTGAAAATGCTTCTCGAACGGGGCTCGAACGTGAATATAATCTTTTACGAGAACGACACGGCGCTTACCGTCGCTTCGGCCTACGGCAATATCGATATCGTCAGGCTGCTTATCGATTACGGCGCCGATATCAACGCTTCCGGAGCCAACGCGCTGACGCCTCTGATGAACGCGGTGCTTAAACAAAGGGCCGATGCCGTCGCCCTTCTGGTCCGAAGCGGCGCAGATCTGAATGCGCGCGATGCCAACGGATGGTCCGCGCTTATGCATGCGGTCAACTGCCGCGATGAAAAACTTGCGGAATTTTTACTCGAGAGCGGCGCAGACGCCAACGCCGCGGACAGCGGCGGCACAACTCCGCTTGCGTTCGCGGAGGCGCTCGGCGAAACCGGCATCGCGGACATGATAAGGCGTCGGAGCGAACCAGTGCATAGCGCATAGTGGAAAGTGCATAGTGGAAAGTGCATAGTGCGCAGCAAATATCGCGCTGAAGGCTTCTTTAGAAATCAGGACGAAAACAGGCTTTTTAAAAATAAAATAAAAATATAAATTAGCCAAAATAAATTTTAAAAAACTTTACAAAGCCGTTTTTTTTTTGTATAATTATTTTGTTATAAATAAAAAACCAACCATAAAATTATAAGGGGGATTTTAATGAAGAAGTTAGGTTTGATCGTTGCTCTGATGGCGGTTGTTATGATGGCGTCAACGGTGTTCGCTGCTGAAAAAGCTCAGTGGACTATGATGGTATTTATCAATGCCGATAACAATCTCGACCGTTTCGGCGTCCTCGACGTTCAGGAAATGGAAAAAGCCGGCCTCAGCAAAGACTTTAACATAGTCGTCCAGCTGGACCGTCTCAACAAAGAAACCAGAAGATACGACGTTACCGGCCGCGCGGCTGACGCTAAAGCCGACGACTGGGGAATTTCCGCGAAAATGGTCCAGAAGATGGGCGAAGCTGACATGGGCGATTACAAAGAAATGGTAAACTTCGTAAAATGGTCCGCCGAAAACTATCCCGCTGAAAAATATCTGCTCGTAATATGGAACCACGGCGCAGGCTGGAAGAAAAGAGCCAATGAAACCGTAAAAGGCATCTCCTACGACGATCAGTCGCACAACCACATGACCACGCCTCAGCTCGGCCTCGCTATGCAGTCGATCGCCGGCGTACTCGGCAAACAGCTGGACATCCTCTCGATGGACGCCTGCCTGATGCAGATGGTAGAAGTGCTCTATGAAGTCCGCGAAAACGTGTAGAAGTGCTCTATGAAGTCCGCGAAAACGTTACCTACATGGTAGCTTCCGAAGAAACCGAACCCGGCGACGGCTGGCCTTATCACCTCGTATGCCCTCCTATAGCTAAAAACCCCGCTATGAGCGCTCTCGAAGTGGCTAAAATGATACCTCAGGCTTATGCTCAGAGCTATCCTTCAAAATCGACGACCCAGTCGGCCGTTGAACTCGCAAAAATAGACGCTCTCGCTGAAGCGATAAATAAATTCGCAGTAGCTGTCGACAACGCTATAAACACTCCCGCTGAAGCGAAAGTCGCAAAAGACGCTCTCAACGTGGTACAGAAATACGCTTATCCCGAAAACGTAGACCTCGGCCACATCGTAAAACTGATATGCGAAAAAACCGCTGACGCTAAAGTTAAAGAAACCGGCGCTGAACTTTTAATGGCTTACGAAAAAGCGATCGTTCAGAACAACATCACCGGCTACTCGACGAAAAACTCGACCGGCATCGCGATATTCTTCCCGAAAAGCGGCTGGAATTCGACTTACTCGACGATAAAATTCAGCGAATACAAATGGGACGAAATGGTACAGCATCTCATGAAAGCCGCAGTTCCCGCTCCCGCGGTTACCGAAACACCGGCTCCCGCAGCTGCTCCTTCATCGAACAACTCATACAACAGCGGCAACTACTATCCTTCGTACCCGAACATCCCCGGCGTTCATCCTCATTGGCCGCCGATGGATCCGATGATATACTAATCACGGATAAAAACTAACGCTATAACATCCCGCATGGGATGAAATGAAGGAGGCGCCGAAACCGGCGTCTCTTTCGTTTTTTTGAAGGCTCGCGGTTTATCGCGGAGCAGGAAATTATTAAGTAAAATAATTTATAAAATTATTGACTAAAAAAATAAATTATGATATATTAGGCCGGTATATGATTTACGCCGGAGTGGTGAAATTGGCAGACGCGGTGGACTCAAAATCCACTGGGGGCAACTCCGTCCCGGTTCAAGTCCGGGCTTCGGCATTTTATCCGACCACTTTACAGCCGTCAGTTTTTAGCGCCGCGGTTTTTGATTAAAACCGCTGTATTCGCTGAATCTGGCGTTTTTTATTAGAGCGTGATTCCGGCAAGCGCCGAACTGGTCAATTCTCTCGCGTTCGCGGGTCATGCTTTTGTTATTTGAAAATCAGCGGCGGGATGCGTTCATAAAAAAATATATTGGGGGAGAGTATGAAGAAACGCATTATTTGTTTCGCGCCGGGCTTTAGCGGATCGTTAGTGCCGATCCGCATGTGCGTTCTTACGGTATTACTGCTGGCGGCCATTCTGGCGCTGCCTTCGCTGACGACCGTTTTAACGGCAAAGGCCTTTGCGGCAGGCGATCCAAAAAACGCGTCTCATTCTCAAAAAGAAATAAAAAAGAATGATGGCGGCGTGAAAAAAGTTTCAGATAAAAGCAAACCGAAAGAAAAAAACGCGAAGAACAAGAAGAGCGGCGGGCCGAAAAAAAGCGGCAAAAAGAAAACCGTCCGCGAAAAGACCACTAAAAAGACTGCTGTGAAAAATGAACGCAAACCGAAAGAGTTCAAACTCGATGTTTTCGATACCGCGACCGACGAAATAATCATAAATTCGAAAAAATATAAGGTCGGCGGGCTTTCGCTCGAAAAAAAAGCGGCGGGCCCTAAAAAATCGAAAATGGATGAAATAAAAAAACTCGCCGCTGACGTCAAAAAAGAATTCGAAGAGCAGAAGAAAGCGAATCCGCGCAAAAAAAACAGGTATTCGCTGGCCCTGCCCGAAAGCTATCATAACGTTGATATGAAACTCGCTTCCGAGATCCTCAGGCGTGTCAATCTGAGTTCTTTATCGATGTTCAAAACGCTTTATCTGCCTCATCTGAAAAAGGCTAGAAGCGTTAAGAACAAAACTAAAACTCCGGCAGGTAAAGGTTCCGCCGAATCCGCGCTTGACGACAGGACTAAAATGGCGCTTCTGATAGTCGGCAATTTCGTTAACGAAGCTATCGAAAGGCACGGCAGCGGAAATTTATCGAAAACGCACAAGAACTTCGGCAAGTGGATCAACGACGGCGCCAACCTGCTCGCGTACGGAACCATATATCCCGCAATCAGTGAGCCGGAGCATTCGAAAAAGAAAAGCAAAAAAGGGATCATAAGTTTCGCTACCGCGAAAAAGTTTCTCAGGGCTTTGATCGAAGTGGAATCCTCGGCGGTCCAGATGAGAAACGGAAAGGTCAACATATCGCTTAACATGCGCACCTATCCGCGCGACGGCTCTTATGTAATAGGTTTTATGCAGGAATCGGTCGACGACTTCGCCAAGGGCGTCAATTTATTCGATCCCGAAACCAACATCAGGTATACATGCAAAAAACTGCATAAATATCTGCTCAAATATAACGGAAATTACGATAAGACGCTCAGGCATTACAACGCCGGGCAGGGAAACATGGAATGCGAGCAGGCCCACAGGTATTCGGCGAAGGTCCACAGGTTCATGGACAGGTATTAACTCGCGGCCTGAAATAAAAAAAGAATAAAGCCTTATTTTTATGAAAACAAAAAAAAGTTCAAAAGTTCAAAACATATTGCTGGTCTGCGCGGCGGCTCTTTCGGCCGCCATATTCGCGGCGCCGTTCGACGCTGCATTTAATCACGCGCTCGCCGATAAGCCTGCGCGCCCCTCGTTTAAAGACGTCCTGGCCGAATCGTCGCCCGACGCCGAAGACGTGGCGCTCGCCACTCAAAAGCTTATCGAAACCGGCAGAACCGGCAGAATAACGCTCGAAGAGATCGAGGAAAAGATCGTCATAAGATGGCGCGGCCCTAAGAAAAACGACCTTTTCGGCGAAAGCGTCAAGGCGCGAGCGAAATCGGCAGCGGGCTTCCATATCTACAAATCGAAGAACAGATACATGAATTTTGTGCTGCTCGCCGCAATAGACGCCGACAGCTCCGGGTATTACAAATACGAAGATTTTGACCTTAAAAACGACGAGGTATATTTTTACAAGATCACGCTTGTGGATTCCGACGGCGGCGACAATTATTTACTGCCGCAGTTCCAGCGACGGCGGCGACAATTATTTACTGCCGCAGTTCCAGGCCGCGGCGCGCGACGTGAACAGGCCCTCCCGTCCCGAAAAGCCTGAAGTGGAAAACGGCGACGGGTTCGTTAAATTATCATGGAAACCATATACCAAAGACGATTTTTACGAATACCAGGTGTTGAAATCCGAAATCATAGGCGGCGAGCACGAGATCGCCTCACGCATAAGGCAGAGCGCCGTACGCCAGTTCGTCGATTCCGAGGTCGTCAACGGTAAAAGTTACGGTTACATATTGAGAATTCTCGATAAAAGCGGTAACGTGAGCCGCCCTTCAAACGAGTGCGTGGCGAGGCCCAAAGATAAATCGGCGCCCGCGCCGCCCAAAAATTTAAGGGCGGAGCCGGGCAACAACACGGTCACACTCTTCTGGGAACGCACGGAGGCAAGCGATTGCGAGGCTTATAAAATTTATCTCTGCGAGGGCGCCCCGGCGCCTTCGAATAAGCTGAAATTTCTGGCTAAAACACCTGCCAGCGAATCTTTTATCAATAATTACCAGGTCAAAAACCTTAAAAACGGCAAAATTTATTATTTCAGCGTTTCAGCCGTCGATTTTTCCGGAAACGAATCGGCCATGGCGTTCGAAGTGAAGGGTGCCCCGGTCGATTTCACCGCGCCGCATGCGCCTTCATACATAAAAGTAAGCGCCATGAACGCCGCGAATAAGATAGAATGGGCTTCGGTGCCCGATTTCGATAAAGACCTTTCGGGTTATAGAATTTACCGCAAATCTACTGCTTTTCCCAAATTCATAGCGGTCGCAGATATCAAAAAGCCTAAAAAATCCCAAACTCAGATCTATTCAGCTGAAAAAGAGCCGAAAGGCGCGCGCACTATCGATAAATTCTATCCTGTCATCTACCAGTACGAAGACAGCGGATTATATAACGCCATGGCTTATTATTACTATGTCGTCGCCTACGACAACAAGGGCAACGAAAGCCGCGCGTCCGAAACCGGTGAAGGCATTCCCCGCGATAAGATGGCGCCCGGAAAGGTTTCCGGCCTGAGCGCTTCCTCGCGTATCGCAAAGATCATTCTCGGCTGGAAGGCAAATAAAAAAGAGCGCGACCTGCTCGGGTATTACATTTACAGGCGCGCCGAAAAAGACGGCGAATACGCCATCATAGCTGAAATTAAAAAGCCCGGCCAGACATCTTTTGAAGACCTCGATCTCGAATTCGGCGTAAAATACCATTACAGGGTTTCGGCGTTCGACGAATCGCTCAACGAATCCGTCGCATCCGACGAAAAGAGCGCCGTCGCAAAGTTTTCCAATCAGATTTCGTTCTCCCGCGCATATCTCAAAAATCGCCCCTACACTTATTGTTTTTCGATAAATCTCAACGAAATGAGCCTGTGCTGGTCGAAAAGTTTCGACAACATCTCCTGGAGCTCATGGTCAGGCAAGGTCGAATTTCCGGCCCCGCCGAATATGGGCAAGATGACGCAGTTTTCGGCGCAGAAATGGTCGAAGGGATTTCTTATATTTTCATATAATCCGCAGACGCTCGATCTGTTTTTCATAAACTCCGCCGACGAAAAAACATTTCCGGCCTGGCGCCTGCTGTTTAACAAAGTCGAGCTGCCGCCGAACTTCGGCAAGCGCTGCTTCGTTTCGTTCGAAAAAGACGAAAAGTCCATTATGGCTTTCGCATATAATCCTCTCACTCAGTCGGTTTACCATAATCTTAGCCGCGACCTGGAATCGTTTTTAAGATGGTCGCCCTGCGGACTCAAGGTCGCCCCGCCCTCAGCCGATTCAGACATGAACAAATATTTCGTCACGGCCGACGATAAAGGGTATTACCTTTTTTCGTACGATCTTGAAAGCGGCGAGCTTACCCAGAGCATGAGTTTCGACAAAAAGCACTGGAAGGCGCGGCCCGGCCTCGCGGCGTAATAAATTCAGAAAAAAATGAAAGAAGGTTCCGGTGAGATCCACAAAAAAGTCAGAGAGCATAATCAGGTGCGGAATAGAAGGCATTTCGGCCGACTATAAAAAAATAATAACTAAATTTGCGAAGACAAAAATACTGGTCATGGGCGATCTCATGATCGACGAATATCTCATCGGCCGCTGCAAGCGCATCTCTCCCGAAGCGCCCGTTCCGGTCGTCGAGGTCGCCAAGCGTGAATTCAGGCTCGGCGGCGCGGCTAACGTCGCCAATAATTTAAAGCGGCTCGGCGCCAGCGTCAGCATAAGCGCCGTGACAGGCCAGGACGGCATCGGCCGCCTCGCCCGCGAAGAATGCGAAAAATGCGGGATCGATTCGGCCGGCGTATTCACCGATCCCTCGCGCCCGACAACGCTTAAAACCAGAATAATCGCGCACAATCAGCAGATCGCCCGCACCGATATCGAAAGATCGGCCGAGGTAGATGAAAATATCAGAAAGAAAGTCATAGGTTTTTTGAACGCCAATATCAAAGATTACGACGCGGTAATTATTTCAGACTATGCCAAGGGCTTTATCAATAAGAAACTGCTCGACGAGGCGCTGCCGATAATCAAAAAGCATAAAAAAATAACGAACGTCGATCCCAAGGTTTCGAATTTCTACCACTACAGGGGCGTAACCTGCATTACGCCCAACCGCAAAGAACTTTCGGACGTGCTCGGCTACGAGGTCGAAGACGACGCCAAACTCGCCGCGGGCGGGCGCGCCGTGCTCAACGACCTGTCGCTTTCATCACTTCTTGTGACCCTCGGCGAAAGCGGCATGTGTCTTTTTACAAGCGATCAGAAGGCTTATATGTTTCCAGCCTGCGCGCGAGCGGTTTACGACGTGACCGGCGCCGGAGACACCGTCATATCGGTATTCACACTGGCGCTTGCCGCCGGGGCCGATTATAAAAGCGCCGCCCTCATATCGAATATCGCGGCCGGCGAAGTTGTGGCCAAACTCGGAACGTCCACGGTCGAACCGGGCGAACTTATAGAAGCCATCAAAAGTCATATTTAAGTGCCGGCCTGCCCGCCGGGATAAACGCGCGCCGAAGGCGCCGGAAATTAAGGAAGGAGCCTTTCATGAAAATACTGACCGCCGAACAGATGAGAAAGATCGATCAGAAGGCGATGAACGATTTCCATATATCCGAACAGATACTCATGGAAAACGCCGGCATTAAATCGGTTCTCGCCATGTGCGAGTTGTATCCCGGATTAGACCGCAAAAACGTCCTGGTGGTCTGCGGTCCCGGAAATAACGGCGGCGACGGTTTCGTGATAGCGCGCCATCTTTTCAATCTCGGCTGCCAGCTCAGCGTGGTCGCCACTATGCCGGTGGCCAAATACAAGGGCGTAGCGGCCGATAACATTAAGATCCTTTCCGCGATGAATATAGGAATTTACGAGATACATTCCGAATCGTCGATATACGAAGTTATGAACATGGCCAATTTTTCGGATATAATAGTGGACGCGATATTCGGCACCGGCCTTTCCAAAAAGGTCGACGGCCTTTATCTGGCCCTGATCAACGGGCTCAACAGCGTCGCGGCTTCGAAGTTCGCCGTCGACATTCCCTCCGGCATCGACGGGTCCACGGGCCTGGTCATGGGCGCAGCGATAAAAGCCGCCGCTACGGTCACTTTTGAAACGCCCAAGATCGGGCATATATTAGACCCCGGCTCCCAGTACATCGGAAAACTTTTCGTCGCCGATATCAGCATACCCAAGCCGCTTTTCGCATCAGAAGAGTTCAAGCTCAATTTGACGACGGAAGAATTCGTGAGCCGCAATCTTGCAAGACGCCATCCCGAGTCGAATAAGGGCGATTTCGGCCGCGCGCTGATAATAGGCGGATCGAAACTTTATTCCGGTGCGCCCAAAATTGCGGCAAGCGCGCTTTTGCGCTCAGGCGCGGGCATCTCGTTGATGATGGTGCCCGACGTCATTTTAAGCCAGGCGCAGGCCGCTCTGCCCGACGTCATAACGATGGGGCTCAAATCGACCACGGAGGGCGCGATAGATTCGTGCAGCGATAACGTCGAAGCCACGCTGCAGTTCATTGAATCCAACCGCGTCAACGCCGTCGCTATCGGCATGGGCATTTCCGCGAGTCCGGCAGCGTGCGATTACACCGCGGAGGTCCTTTCGCGGGTGAGGGTGCCGGTCTGCCTCGACGCCGACGGCCTGCTGGCGCTGAAAAAGCACAGGGCGAAGATCCTTATGAACCAGAATCTGAAACTCGTCGTGACGCCGCATCCTAAAGAGCTGTCGCGCGTGCTCGATATAAGCTGCGAAGAAGTGCTCATGAACAGGATCAAAATATGCGAAGATTTTTCAAAATCGTGGCGCGCCGTCACGCTCTTAAAGGGGCACCGTACGGTTATATGCGACGACGCGGGTAACGCGTACATAAACGTGTCGGGAAATCCCGCTATGGCTAAAGGCGGCATGGGCGACGCGCTTTCCGGTGTGATTGCCGGGTTCATCGCAGGCGGGGGAATGACTCCCTTCAACGCCGCTGTGACGGCGAGTTATATCCACGGCAAGGCTGGCGATCTCGCCGCCGCTTCGATCTTTGAATACAGCCTCACCACGGCTGACCTCATTGATAAACTGTCCGAGGCCATGCGCGTGATCGTTAAAAATCAGGGCGCGAATTGATCCGGTGACCGGTCCTAAGCATAAATAAATTGAAAAGTATTGAAAAGTGTTGTTTTTTTTATAATAGTTTGATATAATGAGAAGGGTTATTCAACGGGTATTTTGAAAATCGGAGGGGAATATGGGCGAATTATACGGCGCTTCAGCAACATCGTACGAGCAGAAGGCGGAAGCCAACGATCATTTCGATTACGGCCTTACTTTCGAACTTAAGGGTGATACCGATAAAGCTCTTGAATTCTTTAACAAAGCGGTCGCCTGCGATCCCGATTTCGCCGAAGCCTACAATAAAATCGGCGACATATTCATGAAAAAAGGCAGATACAAAGAGGCAATCGCTTCATATATCAAATCGGCCGAGCTTAAGCCCGACATTGAAAATACTCATTTCGACCTCGGTTGCGCTTATTTACATACGGCCAACATCCCGGAGGCCGAAAAAGAATTCAAAAAAGCCTTCGAACTCGATCCCAACCATTTTGAAATTTTTGGCAAACTCGGCGCTATATGCATCGAAAAGAAAGAATACGAGCAGGCCCTCGGCTTTATGCACAAAATGCTCGTCGCCGACCCCACTAACGTGGCTGCGCGCTACTATAACGGCCTCGCGCTTCACTCGATGGGTAAAAAATCTGCTGCCGCCGTCGAATTCGGCGAGGTTATAACCAGGTATTCTTCACTCATCAAGATCAAGCCTAACTACGCAGAAGCGAACTATTTCATTGGAATGGCCTATTTTTATAACGCGAACTACAAAGAGGCCGAGAAATTTTTAAAACGCGCCCTGGAACTCGATACCGACAAGATCGACTTCCACTACAGCCTCGGGCTGGCTTATTCCGATGCCGACGCTTTCTACGCGATGGCCAACATCCACAAGGCGCTCGCTAACGACAGCCAGGCGGAAGAATTCTTAAAAAAAGCCGCGGCGCTCGAACCCGAAAATGAAAAATTCAGAAAATATTTAATATAGCGATATTTGAATTAATCCTTAGTGAAAAAATGCCGATAATTATAGTAAGGGAACTGTAAAATCACGCCGCCCGACATCCGGGCAGGTTCCGGTTTTAACGGTTTCACGGCGCCGCCGTCGAGCGGCAGCCTAATCTTATTATAAAAATGCGAGGCGCGCCATGGCGGTATCGGCTTTAAACACATTCAATTCATCTTCCGTTGACAGGACCAGCGATCCTTCCACGATCGCGCGGAAATTAGAGAATATTTCCGCCGGCGGGAAGAAAATCTCCCGTGAGCAGAAGATGAAGCAGCTTAAAGAAGCCGCCGCCGAATTCGAATCGATTTTTGTGCATAACCTTCTTAAAAGTATGCGCAGTACCATTCAAAAAACGAATATAATATCGGGCGGCAACGCTGAAACCATCTATCAGGACATGCTCGATGAAAATTATTCCAAGATCGCCGTTAAAAGAAGCGACTTCGGAATAGCGCGCAAAGTGTATGAACAGTTTAGCAAAACTATTAAATAAATTAAGCAGTCTTACGGTCTGATTTATCGAAAATAATCAATATATCCATAGCAATAATTGAATAAGGCGCTGTTGAAGCAACGCCAGTCTTCTTTAATTATCTTATTTTTAGATATAAAAGATAAGCCATTCAATATTTTTTCAGCAATAAAAATTAAATCCACACCAGGAGGAATTATGGTATCAAACCAGGTTGAAAATCCTGACATCGACGTGCAGGGGCCGCCTAAAGAAAACGGCGCGGCCGAAGTTAAGGCGGAAAAAACAGTCAGGCGCCGCGCGAGTGCTAAAACAGCCGAAAAGAAAGAATCGGCCGGCGAAAAAATCGCGGCGGAAAAAACTCCGGGCGAAGAAAAACCCGCGAGGACGCGCAGCGTCAAACATCAGGCGGAAGGCGCCGCCGAAAAAACGGAAACGAAGAAAAAAGAGGCCCCGAAAACTGAAACGCCGGCTCCGCCGCGTTCCGAACAGGAAGACCTTTTCGCCGAAGACAAGGTTTATAAAGAACTCAACGCCGTAAAGAAAAGCGACAAGCCGCCCGTCCAGGCGCCCGCGCCGGTCAACGAAGCCGCGCCGCCGCCGGCTCAGCAGCCGCCCGTTCAGCCTCAAGCGCCCCAGCTGAAGCAGCAGGAGCCTTTCGTTAACAATGCCCCGCACAATACCGGCGG
>Ga0209212_1001159_pt1 | contig 44683 bp, 48 predicted proteins | sample RifGroC2_FD_183996 | JGI IMG/M metagenome (GOLD analysis project Ga0209212, IMG submission 183996) | Groundwater microbial communities from Rifle, Colorado, USA - Groundwater C2 (SPAdes) (version 2) | ecosystem: Environmental > Aquatic > Deep subsurface > Groundwater | place: Rifle, Colorado... | reverse complement strand
CAAGGATCTCTTAGAAGTGGAAAAAGAGGTGATAGAGCTGTTTTAAGTTAGAAATTTCAAATCCAAAATTACAAGTTCCAAATACCTGTCCGCCAAGGCTTACGCCCTCAGGCGTTGGCAGGCGGGAATTCTAAATCTCAAATTCAAAATTACAAATGTTTGTGATTTTAAATTTTTTAATTTGTTATTTGAAATTTTGAATTTGGAATTTAGTTATTTATGAACATTCTCGCCATCGAAACATCCTGTGACGAAACCAGCGCCGCGGTGGTGGCAGGCGATGGGGATCAAATTAAGATTCTTTCTAACATCGTCGGCTCGCAAATAAAAATTCACGCTCCTTACGGCGGGGTGGTGCCGGAGTTAGCGGCCCGGCGGCACGCGGAATTATTATTGCCGGTGATTTCTGAGGCTTTAAAGAAAGCTGGGGTTAAGATTGATGTGGTTGCCGCGACTTACGGCCCGGGATTAGTGATCGCTTTGTTTGTCGGTTTGGAGGCCGGCAAAATACTGGCGCTGGCGTGGGGCAAGCCGTTTGTCGGGGTTAATCATTTAGAAGGGCATTTGGTCTCGGTTTTAGGCGGCAATGCCGGACTGGACGTTACCATTTTTGATGAACCATTGGTGGCTTTGGTCGTCTCCGGCGGACATACCGAATTGGTTTTAGTGAAGCGTTATGGCGAGTATCAACTTTTAGGCCGGACCAAAGACGATGCCGCTGGTGAAGCTTTTGATAAAGTGGCCGGCATGTTGGGCCTGCCTTATCCGGGCGGGCCGGAAATAGCGAAAGCGGCTTTGCAGGGTACCCTAAATAAAATGACGATGCCGCGTCCAATGATGGACAGCCATGATTATAATTTTAGTTTTGCCGGTCTCAAGACACATGTTTTATATTTAGTTAAAAAATTAAAAGCCGAAAAAGTTGATTTGGCTAAAGTGACTCCAGATATCGCTTTGGCCTTTGAAGATGCCATTACCGATGTTCTAGTTGCCAAAACTATGGCCGCCGCCCTGGCGCATCAAGTCAAATCGATGATTGTCTCCGGTGGGGTGGCCTCCAACGCGCGACTGCGCCAAAAAATGCTCGCGGCCGCAGAAATCGAAGGTTTGCGGTGTTATTTTCCGCCAAATGACTTAAATTGCGATAACGCGGCCATGATCGGGATTGCTGGCTACCTTAAAGCTCGCTATAATAGGTATGATGACCCGTTTACCTTGCGCGCGAATCCTAATTTAAAATTTAGCTAGTGTGTTATGTTATCTTTTTGGCCGCGACTGCAAAATCGATATACCAATTTTTTTTATATTCCCGGGAAATTTTTGCACGAAACATGCCGGCTGTCGCCGGATCAAGTCTCGCTTGTTTCTTTATTTTTTGGTCTCGCTACTGCCTGGATGTTGGGCGAAAGAAACTTAAGCGCGGCTTTTATTTTTTTATTTTTATCCTTAATTTTTGACGCGCTTGATGGCACGATCGCCCGCCAATACCAGCTGGAAACCGAGCGCGGATTTATTATTGACCTACTGTTTGATCGGCTGGCAGAGGCGGCGATTTTTTCCGCTTTAATCGCGGCCGGGTACGTCTCCTGGCAGTTGGCGCTCGGTACTTATACAATAATTTTAGTGATGACCGGCCTGATGTTACGCACTAAAGTTGATTTGGGCGGCCGGCGAATGATGCTTTTTTTGGCGCCGATGCTGGGATTTACCTTTGTTTTTTACGCGATTATAATGATTCAGCTTTTGGCGATCGGATTAAGCTTAGCCAGATTTAATGTCAAAATTTAGCTTTCATTTTTATGTTTATCATCAATCAAATTGTTGGTGCCGCGTGGTTTGTAACCTTGCTTGGCATCGCCAACATCGCGCCGGTAATTGTCGTAAAGTTGCCGTGGCTGGCAACGCCGGTTGATTTTGGGGGCACGCTTAACGGGATTCGGATTTTCGGCGACAACAAAACCTGGCGCGGCATCTTGGCGGCTATCATTCTTGGTTTTTTGGGATTTTTACTGATTCGCTACCTAAACAGTCGGGTTGGCTATTTGCAAGAAATCAGCCTGATTAATTATCAATCAATCCCTTGGTTTTTTGGGTTCGTAATTCCGGTTGGGGTGATGGCCGGAGACCTAGTCAAAAGTTTTTTTAAGCGGCGGCGCGGGGTTGCGCCCGGGCAATCATGGTTGCCGTTTGATCAGATTGATTTTTTACTGGGCGGAATATTGGTCAGCGTCTTTTTTATAAATTTTTCAATCATGCAAATAGTTTTGATTTTAGTAATTGGTTTTTTGATACATTTGGCGGTTAAATATCTTGGTTATAAACTAAAGATCGGGCCGCCGGTCTAAGAATATTTTAGGACTTACGCGTTTGGTGTCATTCCCGACCTGATCGGGAATCTATGACTTAATAGATAAATTAAATACTGGATTCCCGCTTCCGCGGGAATGACAAAATCATATGTCTTCTCATCAAACGCGTAAGTCCTATGTTTGTTATGGACAAGGATAAGAAAAATATTAATCAAATCGAAGTAATCGTCGGCGTGGTGATTGCCGATACCGAGGGCAAAATTTTGCTGGTAACCGGACCAAAATGGAAAGGTTTTTATACGATTGTCGGCGGGCACGTGGAGTATGGGGAGTTGCTTATCAAAGCAGTAAAAAGAGAACTTAAAGAAGAAATCGGTGTGGTGCCGGAGCGGATTGAGTTTTTATCAGTTAACGAAGGGATTTTCCCACCAGACTTTCATCGGAAAGTACATTTTATTTATTTAAATTACGTCGGGTTTATCAAAGATCCGGCTCGGCTTAAATTATGCGAACGGGAATTTACTAACCATCAATGGGTCGACGCGCGCGTGGCTTTGCAAAGCGTAGCTCTGGTCCAGTCAGTGCGCAAAGTGATCGAGGATTACGTTAAAAAGTATCAAGAGGCTAAAGTAGATTATCAGACAGTACATGTGGGTGTGCAGGCGATTGTTTTGGACAAAACCGGGCAGTCAGTATTGCTGGGGAAACGCCTGAATGTTTTCGGCCATGGCGAGTGGAGTTTGCCTGGCGGGCACTTGGAAGTTGGGGAGTCAATCGAAGAGTGTGCTGTCCGAGAATTGCGCGAAGAAACCATGCTTCAAACTGGAATTGAGGCTATGCAGGTCAAATGCTTAGCTTCTACCATCGGTTCCAATGGCGCGCATCATATCCAGATTGGCGTTTTGGCAGAAAAATGGCGCGGAAAACCAAAGATTGGCGAACCGCATAAGTGTTCGGAAATCAAATTTTTTCCCTTAGACAACTTGCCGGAGCCGGTTTTTTCTTCGTCCCGGCCGATTCTGGATAAATTTAAGCGAGAAGTATTTTATTAAAAATGGATGACCTTAAAGCTATTTACAACAAAGTTGCTGTTACTTATGATGAAGTTCAGTCGCAAAACGACCGCTGGCTGACTAACCAAACGATCAACGAGTTTTTTAAGGCAGTACCGGCTAGGGCGAAAGTTTTAGATTTAGGTTGCGGCCCAGGCATTCAGGCTGGGGAATTGTTGAAGCGCGGATATCAAGTAACTGGGATTGATTTTTCCGAGGAGATGATTAAGCGGGCGCGGGGAAACGTGCCAGGAGCGCGTTTTAAGGTAGTGGACATTTTGCAATTGGATTTTCCGCCAGTTTCGTTTGACGCGGTCTGGGCTAAGGCGTCGCTGTTGCATTTGCCTAAAAAGTCATTGCTTTCGGTATTGGCGAAGATTGCCACAATTTTAAAGCCAGGCGGCTGGCTGTTTATCAATGTTAAAGAAGGGGACGGAGAGACGATTATCGAAGAAGATTATTTAGGTTTGAAAGATTTGAAAAGATTTTTCGCGCTTTATCAGGCAGAGGAATTTAAAGAGCTGTTGATTTTCGCGGGCTTTATGATTGTCCATGAGTCGCAACATTCCGGCCGCACTCACCGCTGGTTACATTTTTTGGCGAAAAAAACTCGCACCAAATTCCAGTCAGGTTCTGAAGATTAAAAGCTACTGGTTGCGCGAAAGCGCCGACGGCTCAACGTTTCGGGAAGTCAAAAGTTTTTTTTAAGAATTGGTACGCGAGGTTCGCCGGAATTTAATTATTGTGGTAGACTAAAAAGAATCATGGTTTATCCCACCCCCTCTTTAATCTCCCCCTCACTCGTGTCCCATAAATTTTATTTCTAAAAATTAATTGCTTTATTTAAGCCATTTTTCGACTTTAAATTCTCACTTTTTCATTGAAATCGAAAAATTATTTTTCCGCTTAAAAATGCTAAATGATAAGCAATTTAGGGCATGTATCAAATATTAATGGGACACGAGTGATCTCCCCCTCAGGCAGGGGAAGAAACCTCTATACTATGCTTCATCAAAAACTCACGCCGCAACAAACATATATCGTCAGCTTGGCGCCGGATGACGAAATTTTGGCGTCTTTAAATCAATTCGTCAAAGATCAGCAAATAAAATCAGGCTATATTATTGGTATAGGGGCAGTCAAATCAGCACGACTTGGGCATTACAGCGTTAAATCCAAACGTTACACCGAGCGCAAGATCAAAAAGCCGATGGAGCTGGTCAACTTAACCGGCATCATCACCACCGGCAAAGTTCACTTGCACGCGACTTTGGGGACGCAGATGTTCCAGACTTTTTCCGGTCATTTGGCCGGGGCCGTGATTTCGGCGGCCTGCGAAATCATCATCGTCGAGACGAAAGAAGAGGTCAAAAGAAAAAAGGATGAGGCGGTTGGGCTGGAGCTGTTAAATTTGAAAAATAACCAAGTAACAAGATGTTAGTAAGAAACAAGAGACAAGAAACAAGATACAAGATACAAACAAAATTCAATAATCAAATTCCAAATCATTTGATTATTGGTTTTTGAATATTGGGTATTGTTTGTTACTTGTTTCTTGAAACTTGTATCTTCGTCTTGTATGTTGATTATTAAACATTTATGTTATTATTTCCCGGTACATCGCATCCCAAATTAGCCGCCGCGGTCGCCAAAAAATGCGGCCTGGATTTGGGCAAATGCGAAATCAAAAAGTTTTCCGGCGGCGAAATTTACGTCCGGCTGTTGGACGAAGTCCGCGGCGAGTGCTGTTGGATTTTGCAAACCAGCGGAGCGAACGTCAGCGACGATTATTTGGAAATATTTTTGCTGGCTGACGCCTTGCGCCGGCATGACGCGCGCGAAATCAATCTTATAATTCCGCACTTCGGTTATGCGCGGCAGGACCGGCGGGCGATGATGGGCGAGCCGATTTCGGCCCAATTGATGGCCAACTTGCTGGTGGCGGCCGGCGTTGCGCGGGTGGTTACTTTCGACCTGCACAGTGATCAAATCGAAGGATTTTTTAGCGTGCCAGTTGATAATTTGCACTGTTTTCCGATGTTTGCTGAATATTTCCTATCTAAAAAATTGCCAGATCTAGTCGTAGTGGCGCCTGATACCGGGGCGGCCAAAATTGTCCAGCGCCTGTCAGATCAACTTTGCGCACCTTTGGCGATCCTGCACAAAACCAGGCCGCGGCATCACGAGGTATCATATACGCATGTCGTCGGCGAGATCCAAGGCAAAACCGCGATTTTATTCGACGATATGATCGATACCGGCAGTACGATTGGGCCGGCAGTTGAGGTTTTGATTAAAAACGGGGCTCGTGAGGTATATGTAGCGGCCACGCACGGGATCTTTTCCGGGCCGGCCTATGAACGGTTGGCGGCCTGCGCGGCTAAAGAAATCGTGGTAACTGATACTTTGCCGGTGGAGGAGGGAAGGCTGGCGAATCTTAAAGTTTTGTCGATTGTTTCGCTTTTAGAAAAAATTCTATAAACAAGATATAAGTAATTTTCCTCCGCAGAAGCTATGGAGGACAAGCAAGATACAAGTAACAAACAAATCTCAATAAGCAAGAAACAAACTTCAAATATTATTTGATGGATAATACAAGTAACCAAAGTAAAATTTTTGATTTGGAAGAGAGAACCACTTTATTTGGCAAGCGAGTTATTAGATTATGTAAGTCTTTACCCAGAAATGCGATTAATAGTCGTTTGATTAGTCAAATAGTAGGTTCTGCCGGTTCAATCGGAGCTAATTATCGGGAAGCTAATGATGCTTTGGGTAAAAAAGATTTTGCGCATCGAGTAAGGATTGCGCGTAAAGAGACGAAGGAAGCGATTCACTGGCTTGAATTAATAGAAGAAGCGGAACCATCTTTTGGTTTGAGAATGCAGGATTTGAAGAAGGAAGCTGTTGAGTTGCGAAATATTTTATCGGCAATAATAAAAAAAGTTAGTTGAAAGAAACAATAATCAAGAAACAAGATACAAACAAATTAAAATAAACAAATCTCAAATCGCAAACTGTACGAATTGGTTATTGAACATTGGGTATTGTTTGTTTCTTGTTTCTTGTTTCTTGTAACTTGTTGCTTACATATTTATTTGATTGAACATAATCAAGAAATGGAACTTATATTCAACCGTGCTTGCGAAGTTTTAAAGCTTCGCGATTTTAGTTTCCGCACGATGCAACGCGGGGAGCCGGTCAAAGATCTAAAGCGCCGGTTTGTCTTGGGCCATACCAGCTTTAAAACCAAAACCGTGACGGTTGATATTTATACGGCCAAAAAACGGCAATCCAAAAAAATCTCGGCAATTTTGGCGGTGATCGCCCACGAGCTAGCGCATCATCAAAAGCCGCCTTATCGCCAGCGCTGGCGCGGTCGGATTATCAACCGGATCCATTTTCCACAGTTTTACCGGCAGGTTAACCGCAATGTCGCGAAGTTTAAGAAAGATAAGGTGTTGGGGGAATATTATAGTTCAAAGTGAAAAGCCTTTGACTCGAGCTCAGGCTGAGGGTTCAAAAATGAGGGATAACAGCACGCTATCGCGTGGGCTCCAACGAGGTGTGCACGCTATCGCGTGGTCTCCGGCGCGGTGACACGCTGTTGCGTGGGCTCCGAACGGTGGTGAGCGATTTTCAACGGTTTGGAGCCCAAGCGAGAGCTTGTCGAGGGGCGACACCGTGTCGTAATTAAAAATATTTTATGATCTATTCCAATCGTCCGCCGCACTTACCAAAAGATGACAGTTTGTATTTTATCACCGCCCGGACTATCGGTGGCACCGATTTTTTTAAGACTGATGAGGCTAAACAAATATTTTTAGATTGTTTAGACAGAGCGCGTGAACAATTAGGGTTTAAAATAACTGGTTGGGTCGTGCTGAATAATCATTATCACATGTTGATCAAAGTCATTAAAGCTGAACATTTGAGCAAGATATTTTATTTACTACATTCAAACAGCGCGCGACTGTTAAATAAGCTGGAAGATGAGATTGGCAGAAAGGTTTGGTGGAATTATTGGGAAAAGTTGATATTGGATAAAGAGGATTTTTACAGCCATCTTAATTATATTCACAATAATCCGATTAAACACGAATATGTTGATGAGTTTGAAAAGCTACATAATTATCGCTGGTCAAGTTTTGGGTATTATTTAAAGAAAAACGGGTGGCGAGGCGTGTCCGATATGTTCGCGAATTATCCGGTGATTGATTTTGGGAAGACAGTGGACGGTTAGTGTCGACGGCACGCTTTCGCGTGGGCTTCGACGAGGTGTGCAAGCTTTCGCTTGGGATCCAAATCGTTAAAAATCGCTCACCACCCGTTCGGAGCCCAAGCGATAGCTTGCGGCTGACGTTCGCACGCTATCGCGTGGGCTCCGGCCGGACGGTCGCCAAAAAAACGGCCTAAAAAACAAAAAAACCGCGGAAGCGGAGGAGGAATTTTAATAACCAATAACCAAGAAACAAGATACAAACAAATTCCAATTACCAATTTTCAAAATTTAAGTTGTAGTTTGGTTATTGTATCTTGGTGATTGGTTATTGCAAGGAGGGGGATAGTCACTCGTGTCCCATTAATTTTTAACACGATGTAATATTAGTTGATAGGTTAGCCATAATTTGAGAAAAGATACATTTTTCGATTTCAATTTGATTTGTGGGATAATTGGAGAATTAACTCTTCAATTATACCTATGCACCAAGGAAAATATGTCTTTTCTCAAATTATGGACGCGGTCGTTCGTTACCAATTCAATCAATGTGTTCAACGTTACCACGGCGAGTATTGGGTGAAAAAATTTTCTTGCTGGGAACAATTTTTAGCGCTAGCTTTTGGCCAACTGTCGTTCCGTGAGAGCTTGCGTGATATCGTTGTCTGCCTATTTGCCCATAGAGATAAGCTTTACCATTTCGGCTTCCGATCGGTAGTTGCTCGCAACACATTATCGCATGCGAACGAGAAACGAGATTGGCGTATCTTTCGCGATTATGCGCTTGTCTTGATAGCGCAAGCTAAACTGTTGTATAGCCACGATCGGTTGTTTACTTTAGACATTGATGAGGCGGTGTATGTTATCGATTCCACCATTATTGATCTGTGCCTTGCCCTGTTTCCATGGGCTCGTTCACAGACAGGATGTTCGGCGATCAAACTGCATCTTGGATTGGAACTCCACGGCAATATACCCTCTTTTTTCGCTTTCACAAGCGGAAAAGCGGCAGATGTTTGTTTTTTAGATCAGGTCGTATACGAGACAGGAGCCTACTATGTTTTTGACCGCGGCTATCTGGATTTTGATCGTTTCTACCAAATACACAAGGCTGGCTCTTTCTTTGTCACTAGAGCAAAAAAAGGTTGGTCGTTTCGTCGTCTGTGCTCCCGGCCAGTGGATAAAAAAGTAGGCGTTCGGTGCGATCAAGTCGTAGTTGAGGGTCCTCACCACCACACTAAAAAATACTTTGCTCAGATGCGACGGATTAAGTATTACGACACTGAGACGAAACGATATTACATCTTTGTCACGAACAATTTTGGATTGCCGGCAAAAACAATTGCCGACCTTTACAAACAACGATGGCAGATTGAACTTTTTTTCAAATGGCTCAAGCAACACCTCGCAATCAAAACGTTTTGGGGCAGATCAGCCAACGCGGTTAAGACGCAAATCTGCGTCGCTTTGTCAGCTTATTTGCTCGTGGCCATCTTAAAAAAACAGTTGCGCATCGAACGAAATTCTTACGAAATTCTACAAATTTTGAGCGTCTCCCTTTTTGTCAAAACCGCGATTACTAGGCTCATTTCTGAACGTCAACTACACATTGTTGACAGTACTGTCCAAAAACAAGCTCAGTTATGGGTTAATTAATGGGACACGAGTGGGGCGGGCAGGCAAGACGGGGTAGAAACTTCGAATTCAAAAAGCCAGTCTGGAAAAATAGACTGTAACCCGGTTAGACAAGCTAACCATGTTACATCTTATCCATACTGGCTTTTTTCTTTTGGAGACTAAAGTTTCTCTTGAATTTCTCGCCTTAAAATATCTTTGATATTTTTAGCCAAGCCTTTCACAAAACTACTGTCTTCCATTAGCGGGCCTAAATCATACTCAATGCTTTTGGAATCAACCTTTGCTATCGCGACTAAAAGTTTTTCTTTCAGGCTGGCGGCGCTTTCTTTATTCATCAAACATTTTAAATTGGGCTTTATGGCTTTGTTTAAATACCAAACCAAATCAAAATAGTCACGGCCCTTTACTTTGGCTAACAGCTCGCCGCCTTTGGCGGTTTTTTCCCATTTGCGATTCATCACCGCTCCGATTTTTGTAGCCATCATTGTTGATAAATCAAATGTTTTAATCAACAGCGACCGGTTAAACTTAAAAATCGGCGTTGTATTTATTTGATAATCAGAGCAAAAATCAAACGCCCTAAAAATCTCTAACTTAAGATAAAGCATATCGGACTCGCTGGAACTGGCCAATCCTAACTCTTTCAAAATGGCAAACTTTACCTGTATACGGGACGACTGGATTTTTGTTTTTACAGCCAAATCGGTGTCTTTCTTAAAATAATCTTGCAAGTCATTCGCTAAATGAGTCAATTGAATGTCTTTTTTCAAATCAACAAAATCCAGATCCTCGGATAGCCGGGGCAAATCAAAACAATGCCGCAAACAAGAGCCGCCGTAAAAAACCAGCTGGCTGTATTTTGGATGAGAATAAATAAATTTCAAAATCACTATCTGCAGGTAATCTTTCAACAGATTCCGCTGATAAGTCAAACTCATCCCCACCGCTTCTTTAATTAAATCTTTTAAAAATGGTTTAATAACTTCCATAGGTTTAAGGCAAAAGATGTTTAATTATCTCCTTCATTTTTTTGGAACCTTCCACAGTCACATATTTTTTTAATTCTTTTATGTCGGCCCGGCTCAAATTTTCCACGTTTAACCTTAGCTCTTTTACCGCCTCTCTAACCGGCAAAATATTTTTGCGCAAATACAAAAAATCAAAAAGCGCTTTGGCTTTGGTGGCTCTCAAAAAGGTAAAGTTTCCTTCCTTAACTAATTCAAAACCGCAAAAAAGCGAGTCTTTGATTTTATAATAGAGAAAATTGCCGAACTTATTAGTGAAAACCGCTGTTTTGTTTTTAGTCACAGCGGTAAAATTATAAGGAACATCGGTCAAAAGGTTATGACGATAAAGCACAAACTCTAAGCTTAAATAAGATGGCTCATACAAAACACCAATCAAAAAATCTAAATAATAAGAGAGCCGCCCTTTTTTTTCAAGGTTGTCAATATACTCTTTAGTCACATATAATCCCTTTTTTAACCTGATAATCTTGCCGTTTTTTGCGTAGCGGCCCAACAAAATTTTCAAATAAGTCTTGTTGGTTTCAAGGGGGGCCAAATCATCTAAACTAAAGCAAGGTATTTCCTTTGCTACCGAAACAATTTCGCTAATTTTTGAATTATTGTCATTTCTCATAATATACTAAAATAGTATACTATCGGAAACGGGTTGTCAAGAATTTTCAACGCCGTGGCGTTTTATCTTGTCCAAAATCGCTTCTAATTCAAAACCCTGTTGCTCGGCGCGGTCAAGATAAACCTTGACGTCCGGTGCAAATTTGAGGGTCAAATGTTGGTGTAATTGGAATTTTAAAGAACGTAAATTGCGGCGAATCAGCGCAAAAATAGGCTCTACCGACTCTGCCGGATAAATAGATAAACCAATTCTGGCATGCCGCAAATCAGCCGAAGTTTTAACTTGGGTCACAGTAACTAAAACACCTTCAGGCAGTTCTAGCTCTTGGGTGATAATCTCGGCGAATTTTAGTTGAATCAGATCGTTTATCTGACTGAGCCGATGCGGCTTCCTCTTGGCTAACATAATTATTTTAAAAACCCCTCCCAGCCTCCCCTTCGTAAGGGGAGGAGTTCTTAAGCAAGGTTTATTTTAATAAGTCACCAACAATTGAAACCAGCTCGCTGTGAATCAGGGGATTACTGACGATAAACGTTCTGGTAGTGTCCTTGTCTGGGCCAATATTCGTAATTTTCGCCCCGGCCTCACTGGCAATCAATTTCCCAGCCAAAAAATCGTAAAGCTCGCTTTCCAAAACAATCATTCCAGCGCTGTAACCGGCAGAGAGCAGAGAGAGCTCGAAAGCCGGCGACCAGTTAGCCATAAAACGGCCAACGCCTTTATGATGTACCGCCGATTGAATGGTGTCAATTTTGTCGCGCGCGGTAGTATAATTACAGGTAAAAGAAATCGTTAATTTGCTAAACTCAGTCTGATCGTTAACTTGGATTTTTTGATTATTTAAAAAAGCGCCTTCACCCAAACGAGCCGAGTACATTTGATCCAGAATCGGATGGTAAACAACGCCAGCAATGGTTTGATCCTGATGCTGTAGCGCCAAAACGGTGGTAAAGAGCGGTAAGCCGAAGAAAAAATTATGAGTTCCGTCCAAAGGATCAATCACCACGGTGTAAGGCGAGTGCTTATCAATACAACCAACTTCTTCACTATTGATATTAAACTCTGGCAGGCCTTGTTCGATGATTTTTATGATCACTGCCTCGCTTTGGTGATCAGCTTCGGTGGCAAAATTAAAATCCTGCCCTTTAAACTCGCGGTTGAGCACACTGCCAAAGGCTTGGCGTAAAACCTCGCCACCAGCCCGGGCAGCTTGTTGCATCACTTGAATCATATAGAAAAAATGACAGCAGAATCGTTATAACTTTCTCTTCTGCTCACGCACAGTATAAAATCGCAGGATATCTCCTTCTTTAATTATTAAATCTCCGCTTACTTTTAAGCCAAACTCTGCTGGCGCCTTAACTTTTTTGACTACCTCTTTATTACTTTGTAATTCCTGAACCTTTCCCTCGCCAATAATCTCACCAGCACGGAAGATGCGAAAACGCCCGTCCTTGGTAATATGGCCGTCTTTAACCCGGCCGCCGATAACCATAAAATTTCCTAGTTTGGAAAAAACCGCCAAAACATCGGCTTCGCCAGTATCTTCCTCAATTATTTCTGGCGGAAGAAGTTCTTCCAAAGAATTGCGTAAATCATCCAATAATTGATAAATAACATTATATACGCGATAGGTAACATTGCGCGTGCTTACCAAATGCTGCGCCGCGCTGTTTAAGCTGACTTTAAAACCGATCAATACCGAGCCCTCCGCCTCAGCGTCTAAAACATCGGTCTCGGTAAAATCACCCAGACTTTGCTTGATTACTTTTATATCCGCGATATCATGCTTAATTTTGTTTATTTCGCCGAGCAGTGCCTCAAGCGTTCCCATAACATCAGTTTTTAAATGCACTTTAATCTGCAGTTTGTCCTTGCCTTTCTTGCTCGCCGTTTCGACATGACTGGCAGTTAAACGATATTTTTTGGTGGCTTTCTTAAGGCGTCGCAAATTATCGGCTTCTTCGACAATATCGCCAGCCTGGGCAGAACATTTTAGACCTAAAATTTTAACCGGCGTAGACGGGCCAGCTTGAGGAATTCTAGTCCCGCGGAAATCTAAAAGGCCCTTAACCCGCCCGCCAATCGTGCCGCATTTGATTTCATCACCCACTGACAAAGTTCCGTTCTGAACAATCATTGTCACTACCGGCCCTAATCCCTTATCAATGTGGGATTCGATGACCGTGCCAAATAATTGCCCATGGGGATTGGCTTTTAATTCTTTGATCTCAGCTAGCAATAAAATATTTTCTAAAAGTTCGTCAATGTTTTTATTTTGTTTGGCCGAAACCGGCACGCAAATTACATCCCCACCCCAATCTTCGGGAATCAAATTGATTTCAGCAAGCTGTTTTTTTATCCGGTCGATATCAGCTTCCGGTTTATCGATCTTATTGATGGCGACAATTAATCCCAAATTTTCTTTCTGAATGATTTCGATCGATTCCATCGTCTGCGGTTGAATTTTGTCGTCTGCGGAAATAACCAAGACCGCAATATCCGCCACCTGGCCGCCGCGGGAACGCATTCCTTTAAACGCTTGATGCCCCGGGGTATCAATAAAAGTAATTGGCCGCTCTTCTTTGGAAGTTGGCAGAGACACTTTAACCTGATAAGCGCCGATATGTTGAGTGATGGCTCCGGATTCCTGATCAGCAATTTTGGTTTTTCTGATGCTGTCGAGCAAGGTTGTTTTTCCATGATCAACATGGCCCATCACCACCACGACCGGAGAGCGTAGCTCCAAATTCTGCTCTTGCGATAAAACTTGGGCGATATTGGGGCCGGATTTATCATCAATAAATTCTTCAGCGGAAAGCTCGGTTTTTATGCCAAAATCTTCGGCAATAATATGGGCTGTTTCGTAATCAATCTGCTGATTCATGGCCGCCATCACGCCTTCTTGCATCAATTTAATAATGATCCGGGCGACGTCCACATTCAGCCGGCGGGCAAAATCCGAAACGGCAATCGTCAGAGGCAATTTAATGGCCACCGCAACTGCGTCCAGTACAACTTCTGCCGGTACAACCGCCTGCTTTTGCGCAAACTTCTGCTTTAAGGCCTCGCGCCTCTGCCATAACTTCCAAGCCGCTTTCGCGCGATCAACCGAGGCATCATCGATTTGGATTGCCCGTTCACCAATATGAATACCGAGCTCAGGGAGCTTTTCTCTTAGAACTTGCGGTTCGGTTTTTAATTGTCTGGCCAGCTCTGATATGTTCATAAAAAAAACGATAAATTTTAACACTCGCTTTAATCAGCGCTTCACTGTATAACAGATTAATATACCATATCAATTTTTTGGCTAGTTGTCAAAAAAAACTGGAAAAAACGCGCTTAACTTGTCATTGGCCGACTAATAATTTATAATGAATTAAAAGTTTAGCGTCAAAAAAAATGGAAACAAAAAAATGGACCAATCTCCAAACCTCCAGCCTGTTTAAAGCAATCTTGAAATTACGCACTGTTAGCGAAGCGGAAAAATTTTTTCGTGACTTATTAACGCTCAAGGAAATCGACGACATTTCTCGTCGCTGGCAGACCGTATTACTTTTAAAAAAAGGAATGCCGTACCGAGAAATCGCCAAATTAACTGGCCATTCAACCACCACGGTCGCTCGCATTGCCCATTGGCTAAACCATGGCGAAGGCGGATATCAATTGATGCTTAAACGGAATTAAAAAAGTACAGAGTGATTTTAAAATTGAATTTTTAGGCCAAGGGACTTGACAATTTTTTTTATCTGTATTAGTATATTAACACAGTAAGACAAGCGTATGTTAATTAAATCCATAATCCAATCCCATCATCTCTCGCCAGCCTTCTTAAAGAAGCGGTGATTTTGATGTTCTGATTAAACTTTTTTCGACATCCCCTTCTTTAAGAAAGAGGGGGATTTTTGATTTTCTTGCTTATGAAGCTTAACGGCAACAATCTAAAAATCGCGATTCAAAAAAAAGGCAATTTAACCGCCGGCTCGCTTGATATCCTGAAAAAAGCCGGGCTCCAATTTGAAGTGCTGGAAAACCGATTACTTTCATCCTGCGAAAATTTTCCACTGGAGATAATTTTCGTCCGTGATGACGATATTCCGGAATACGTTAAAGACGGCATTGCTGATCTGGGAATCTTAGGGATTGATGTGTTAGCCGAGAGCCAATTAAAGTTTAAAAAATTACTGGATTTAGGATTTAGCCGGTGCAAGTTGCAGATCGCCGTGCCCAGGGATAGCCAAATGACCTCGTTGTCGCAGTTAAATAACAAACGCATTGCCACCTCTTTTCCGAACATTCTGCGAAAATTTCTCAAAAAGAAAAAAATCAAAGCAAAAATTATTAAAGTCGCGGGATCAGTCGAAATCGCGCCGATCGTCGGATCAGCTGATGCTATCTGCGATCTGGTGTCCAGCGGCAGTACCTTGAAAACGCATGATCTGGTGCCGACTAAAACGGTTTTAGTATCACAGGCGACACTAGTTTCTAAACTAATTATTGATCCAGATAAACAGACGAAAGTATCAGACTTACTAAGGCGAATCAAAGCGGTACTGCAGGCACAAAAAACCAAATATATCATGTTAAATGCGCCTAAAAACAAAGTTAACGCCATTGCCAAAATTATCCCCGGCACCAAAAGCCCATCAGTCATTCCGCTTAATAAACCAGGCTGGGTGGCCATGCATTCAGTGGTGGAAGAAGATCGTTTTTGGGAAACACTAGATAAATTAAGAGCAGTCGGCGCGCGAAGCATCTTAGTGCTGCCGATTGAAAAAATGATTATATGATCAAAATCTATACTTGGGACCAGACCTCCGAAAAAATCAAGCAAAAAATAATAAAGCGCTCAATGCTGGATATCGAAAAGATACGCGACTATGTTCAGAATTGGATTGCTCAGGTACGGCGCGACGGCGACGCGGCGGTGCTGGGATACATCCGCAAATTTGATAATCCAAATTTCAAATTACGCGACTTGCGCGTCAGCCAAAAAGACATTAAACAAGCGTACCAAAAAGTCGAGCCGCGAGTTTTAAAAGCGATCAAGCGGCAGATCAGTATTTCTAAACGAGTAGCCAGAGCGCGTCTTAGAAAAAATCCAAAGTTTAAAAAATACGTCCCCGGCGTTAAAATCGGTTATCAAATAACCGCCATCGAGTCAGCTGGATTGATGATTCCGGCCGGCCAAGCGCCGTTGCCGACCGTGATGCAAATCCTGGGGGTTAACGCCAAAGCCGCCGGGGTAGGGCGAATTGTCGCTTGTTTTCCGCCGACTGGTGATTATCCGGAAATGTTAGTCGCGGCTGATCTGGCTGGCGTTGATGAAATTTATCGCGTGGGCGGGATCGCGGGTGTAGCGGCGCTGGCTTATGGAACCAGGACAATCAAGTCAGTCTTAAAAATCGTCGGCCCCGGAAGCATTTATACGCAAACCGCTAAAATGCTGGTTTATGGCCAAGTTGATATTGATGGGGTGGCTGGCCCATCAGAAGCAGTGATTTTGGCTGATGACAGCGCTGACTCGCGATTTGTCGCGGCAGATATCTTAGCTCGGGCTGAACATGATGGTAACGCGGCTGGTGTGCTGATTACACCATCAAGAAAGCTGGCGCTGGAGACACAGCAAGAGATTAAACGGCAACTGCCAAATTTAAATCGTCAGAAACCGATTTTAGAATCGCTCGCGAAATACAGCGCGATTATTATGACAAAAAACTGGACAACAGCGATTAATTTAACCAACCAGTACGCGCCAGAACACTTGGAAATTATGACGAAAAACCCGCAACAAACTGTAAAACAAATTAAAAACGCCGGGTCAATCTTTTTAGGGTCATACGCGCCAGTGGCGGTCGGGGACTATGCCAGCGGTACCAGTCACATTCTGCCAACTGGTTATTGGACCAAGGTTGCTTCGCCGGTGACGCCGGAAACATTCCAGAAAATTTCTGAAGTGCAATGGTTAAGCAAATCAGGGCTGGCTAATTTGAGCGACATCGTGACGCAAATTGGCGAAGTCGAGGGTTTAGACGCGCATGTTAAGTCAGTCTTAATAAGATTAAAAAAATAATTATAAATATATGAACGCATACAAAATTACAACTAGCGACCAAACAAAAGTGACTGTCACGCGCACCACCGCTGAATCTGCTATCAATGTCACAGTCGAAGCGCCGTGGCTGGATAAGCAAATTCAACCGCGGGCAGGCGTTTGGCAGACTGGCATTAAATTTTTAAATCACATGATTCAGCTTATCTGCCGGCGCGGTGGAATGAATATTGACGCCGCGTATAAATGTCAGTTGGAATCAACTTATTGCCAGCATGTAGTGTGGGAAGATGTCGGCCTGGTATTCGGCGCGGCTCTCAATGAATTATTAACCAACCGCCGTAAAGCAGGCGTGGAAGGAGCCGGTGAAGGTGTGGCCTGTATTGATGAAGCGTTGACGCGCTGTTATTTGAGTTTTGAGGGCCGGAGCGGATGTTATCTAAACATCGCTGATTCTGACGCCAGCCAGCGTGAACTAGTCGAAGACGCCAAATGCCAGGATGTTCGCCAGTTTTTCGAAGGATTTACCCAAGGCGCGCGCTGTACACTGCAACTGGAACTTGGCCCGGCGATGGATACACATCACTTGTGGGAATCAGCATTCCGGGCATTCGGCGAGGCTTTACGCGCGTCACTACAAGCGAATCCGTGGCGAAAAGGCGTAATTGTCGGCGTTAAAGATACAAAGGATTAATATGCTAACCATCATCGACTACGGCGCGTCGAATTTAAAAAGTCTAACCAACGCGTTAGACGCGATCAAAGCGCCGTATACAATCAGTAACAAGCGAGATGTCATCAAAAAAGCAGACAAAATTATTTTACCTGGTGTCGGCAGTGCTAATTTTGCTATGGCCCAGTTGAAAAAATTAAAACTGATTGATGTCATTCGTGAATTAAAAGTGCCGGCCCTCGGCATTTGTTTAGGCATGCAAATATTGTTTGATTATTCCGAAGAGGGAAATACGCAATGTCTCGGCATCATCAAAGGACAAGTCAAAAAAATTACCAGTCCAAACCTGAAAGTTCCGCACATCGGATGGAATACCGTCAAGAAACAAGTAACAAGAAACAAGAAACAAACTGATGATTACTTCTACTTCGTGCATTCATACTATTGTATTCCGCAAGATAAAACGTCAATTGTTGCCCTGACTGATTATAGCGGTGAATTCTGTTCAATAGTCAGGCAAAATCATTTTTACGGGACGCAATTCCACCCGGAGAAGTCCGGGGAGGCCGGGTTAAAAATATTAAAGAGTTTTTGTAGTCTGTAAGTGTCATCCTGAGCGGAGCGAAGGATCTCTGTCATTAAAGTCTGGGATTCTTCGCTAACGCTCAGAATGACAGTTAAACAATGATCATCATACCGGCAATTGACCTGTTAGGCGGACAAGTTGTCCGCTTAAAACAAGGGCAGTACAATCAAATGACGGTCTATAACGCTGACCCAGTTGATCAGGCAAAAAAATTCGCAAGCCAAGGCGCAAAGTATTTGCATATTATTGATCTGGATGGCGCCCGCAGTGGGATGTTGAAAAACATCAACACGATTCTTAAAATTCGACAAACAATTAACATTCCATTGCAGGTGGGCGGAGGTATCAGAAGTCAATTAGCCATAGAACAATTACTATCGGCCGGAATTGACCGCGTGATTGTCAGCACATTGGCGATTAACCAGCCAAACATGATAAGGCAATGGATTAAACAGTATGGTAGTGGCAAAATCGCGGTTAGTTTAGACCTGAAAGATAATCAAGTAATGATCAAAGGGTGGCAGAAAACAGCTAACCGACAATCTTTATCCGTAGTTCTAAAACAGTTAAAATCAATTGGTTTAGAATACTTAATTTTTACTGATGTTCTGAAAGACGGCATGATGGCTGGGCCGAATTTTAGCACGATCGCGGCCATGCAAAATTATGGATTTAAGTTGATCGTGGCTGGTGGAGTGTCGAGTTTAGCTGATGTTGAGCAATTAAAAGCGTCAGGGGTTTATGGGTGCATTATCGGACGGGCGATGTATGAAAAATCCGACGGTTTAAAAATTAAAAATTAACCTTATGTTAACCAAACGCCTCATCCCTTGCCTGGATATCAAAAACGGACGAGTGGTGAAAGGCATAAAATTCAAAAATCTAAACGACGCTGGCGATCCAGTAAAACTCGCCAAATTTTATTATCAAGAAGGCGCCGATGAACTGGCAATTCTAGATATCACAGCCACGCTCGAATCGCGACAAACAATTATCAAACTGATTAACGACATCAGCCAACAGGTTTTTATTCCGCTAACTGTAGGCGGCGGTGTTCGAAAGTTAGCAGATATCAAAGCTTTGCTCCGGGCTGGCGCAGATAAGGTGGCAATTAACACTGCGGCCGTTGAAAATCCGGAATTGATTAGCCGAGCAGCGCGCCGATTTGGATCACAATGCATAGTTGTTGCGATTGACGCTAAAAGGCGGCCGGCTAAAATTACTGGCTGGGAAGTTATGATTAACACCGGCACTAAATCAACTGGCGGTGATGTTATTAAATGGGCTCAAGTAGCTGCTGGTTTAGGCGCTGGTGAAATCTTATTAACTTCCATTGATCGCGATGGTACGCAAAGCGGTTATGATCTGGAATTACTACAAGCTATCAGCCAATCGGTGACAATTCCAGTGATCGCGTCTGGCGGCGCCGGCAGTGCCGAAGATATATACCAAGCTTTTGCCGCGGGCCAGGCTGACACCGCTCTGGTCGCTGGCTTATTGCACTTCGGAACCCTGCGTATCAAAGATTTAAAAAAATATTTAATCAGCAAAAAAATTAAAATACGATTATGAAACTTAACTTTAAAAAATTTAATAGCCTGATACCGGCAATTGTCCAAGACAGCAACACTAATCAAATATTAATGCTGGGATTTATGAACCAGCGCGCTTGGGAAATCACACAAAAAACAAAACGAGTGACCTTTTGCAGCCGGACTAAAAAACGGCTCTGGACCAAGGGCGAAAGCTCCGGTAATTACTTGATTTTAATCAATGCTAAAACCGATTGCGATCAGGACACATTGCTTCTAAAAGTACAGCCGCAAGGGCCAACATGCCATCAAAAAAAATATTCTTGTTTCGGCGAAAAGCAAACCCAATCGCTTAATTTTCTGATGACTCTTTTAACTGTGATTAAACGACGAAAAAATAAACTGCCGGCTAATTCCTATACGGCATCACTTTTTAAAAAAGGATCCTCAAAAATTTTAGCCAAGGTAAAGGAAGAGGCAGATGAGGTGATCCGCGCGGCGCGAAATGAAGGGCAAGAACGCTTAATCGAAGAAATTGGCGATCTCTTGTATCATTTAGAGGTATTAATGGTTGATAAAAAAATTGAATGGAAAGAAATTATTAATTGCCTTGAAGCGCGTCAAAAATGATTGCTCTTTACGCCAATTTAGGCTATAATCGGGAAGTAAAGCGTATGCGTAATCAAAAAATAAACCTCCTCCCAGAAATCCAAAACCGATCAAGCGTGCTCTTGTATGAAGAAGATCGGGAAATTGAACCGGAAAAATTGGCGGCAGTGATGGAAGCGGCCAGACTGGCGCCATCAGCCAGGAATTTACAGCCATGGCGCTATATTGTGGTTCAGGAAAAAACACAGCGCGACCGCATGGTAAAAGCAATGAACGCGGTAAATTTTTGGGCGAGCTCAGCCCCGTGTTTGATTACCCTTATTTCCCATCCGCCGCTCGGTTATACCGGGGAAGGTAAATGTTATTATCTATATGATTGCGGACTGTCGGTGATGAGTTTGGTGATTGAAGCGCAGCATCAAGAATTAAAATGCCGGCAGATCGCGGCTTTTGAGGAAAATAAAATCCGGGGAATATTGGCTATTCCGGCTGACTGGCAAGTGATAGTAGTGGTGGCCATTGGTTACCAAGGCGACCTTGAACGAGAAAAACCGCATTTATTGAAACGCTGGGGAATTGAGGCTTACTCGCGAGTTGAGTCGCGGTTGTTGAATTCACGAACAAGAAAAACGATGGAGGAGATTGTGAGTTATGGTAAATTTAATAACCAAGATACAAGAAACAATAACCAAACAAATTCAAAATCGCAATAACCAAACCGTTTGGTAATTAATATTTGGTTATTGATTATTGTTTGTATCTTGTTTCTTGGTTATTGGTTATTCGTCATTTATTCGATGCAGATACTAAATTTAAAACCTCGCGCTGTTATTTTCGATATGGACGGAGTGCTAATTGACTCCGAAAAATGGTGGCCGCTCTTTGAGCGGAAATTTTTTATCGAAATCCTCGGAAAGTGGTCAATGCCATTGCATCGAGAAGTAGTCGGCAGAAGCATCAAAGATATTCACCAAATTCTTACTCAACACCACGGGCTTAAAATGAATTGGCAGGAATTTCGGCAGGCGTATGATGTGGCGGCGCTTGATCTTTACAATCGGCAGTGCAGTTTAATGCCCGGCGCGCGAGCAGTAATTGAACACTGCGCTAAAAAAGGCATCAATTTGGCCGTGGCTTCATCAGCCTTTCGCTCGTGGATTGATTTAGTGCTGACTAGATTTGAACTGACTATTTTTTTTAAAGTAGTCGTCAGCGCCGAAGATGTTGGCGGCCGCGGCAAACCAGCACCAGATATTTATTTGGCATCTCTCGACAAATTAGGACTACCGCCGGAAAAATGCCTAGTTATTGAGGATTCCAAAAATGGCATCCTAGCCGGCAAAGCGGCAAAAATTAAAGTTATCGGCTATCGGACACCGGACAACGTCGGCGTTGATCTAAGCGCCGCTGACCAGGAGATCGCCAATTTAGAGGAAATCATAAAATTATTATAATCTTAATTTTTTATGCAGATCGATAAACTCCAAATTAACCATTATAAAACCATCGAAGAACCGCTCGTAATAAATCACTTTTCTAACCTGCACATTTTGATCGGTCCCAATAATTCCGGCAAAACCAATATTCTGGACGCCTTGGAGATGTTTTTTAGCCCGGATTTGAATCCGGAACGTTTTTACGACTCCAGCTCTGACTTGAACATATCCTTAAAATTTACCCGGGGCGACACGTTGCAAATCAATTTTTTAAATAATCACCGCACTTATTTGCTAAATAATGAGCCGGCTACCGGGGAGCATCCCAAAATTCAAGAAGCACAAAAAAGAATTATCAGGATTAAACCACAGGTGGCAATGCACCGACTTATCAGCCATGATTTGCCAGCGTTTGAAGCAAGCTATCCGGACGTCTATCTAGAATTCTGCAACGCCCTGAAAGAATATTTTGATGACATCGAAATCAGCGAAAAACTGCTTAAAGAAAGTATCCACAGCGACCGACAGGATCGGCCGATCGAACGCATGGGCGACGGGTTTAAGCGCCTCTTTATGATGCTCTTTTACATTTTCCATCCTGATTTTGACCTGATTTTGATTGATGAGCCGGAGATGCACTTGCACCCGACGGTTTTAAAACGTTTTCTTAAAGTTTTAATGGACAAACAGTTTAATAATCAAGTTTTTTTAACAACCCACAGTTCGGTCCTGGTACAACCAAAAACGATTACCCATCTTTGGCGAGTCACCCGCGACCTAAAACGAAATACGACGGTTAACTTTTTAGATACCGCATCTGTCACGCTTACCCCGGAACGCCTAGTGCAAGAACTGAACGCCGATAACTCGGAAATGTTTTTTGCCGACAAGGTCTTGCTTGTCGAGGGCGTTTCTGATAGGATTCTAATGCGCGGATTGATTGACCATTTTTATCAAGGGCCGCATGACATCAAAGTAATCTATACCGGCGGTAAAGGGAATATTGATACCTATATTCAACTGTTTCGAGCTTTCCGCATCCCGTACCTGGTGATGCTTGACCGCGATGTATTAACCGGCACCTGGCCGGAAATAATTAGAGAAACGCTCGTTCACGCGGAACACGCCTCGCTCAAACAAAAAATTCAAACGCTCAAAGAACATCATATTTATATTCTAAACGGTTGCCTGGAAGACAGTTACCCCCGACATTACCAAACCAAGGATACCAAACCTTTAAATACTTTATACGCCGCCCATTGCATCACCGAAAAAGATTTAAAATCAGGGCAGATGCAAATAGTTAACGAAATCATTGCCAATTTGTAAATCCGAATTCGAAATCCGAAACAGCATGCCGTGTCGTTATGACATGAGGTTGTTCCGTGCTTCGATTTTCGAATTTAATAATTTATGATTATTGTTCTGTACATTATTCTCGGCCTGATTGCCGTCGCGGCAGTCTGGCTGATTGCGACTTACAACCGCTTGGTGACCAAACGCAACCAAGTCGATGAAGGCTGGTCTGATATTGAGGTTCAACTTAAACGCCGCCACAGTCTGATCCCAAATTTAGTCGAAACGGTTAAAGGATACGCTACGCACGAAAGCGGGGTTTTTCAGAAAGTCACCGAAGCACGCGCGCAGGCCATCTCCGCCCAAAACCCAAAAGCTCAAGCTGAAGCCGAAAACATGCTGTCTGGAGCTTTAAAATCGCTGTTTGCGGTGGCGGAAAGTTACCCAGACCTTAAGGCGAACCAAAATTTTGCCAAACTGCAAGACGAATTAACCGACACTGAAGATAAAATTCAGGCCGCACGCCGCTTTTATAACGGCCAGGTCCGCGACTTTAACACCGCCTTGCAGACTTTTCCAACAAACACCGTCGCCGGTTTCTTTAAATTTATTGCTCGCGAATTTTACGATTTGGATTCGGAGCCCGAAGCTCGCAAAGACATCAACGTAAAATTCTAAAACTAATTACGAATCTTAAAAAAAGACCGGAGCCAAAACGTTCCGGTCTTTGTGTATCAAGCCTAAAAAATATTGACGTCACGCTTTACCCGTCCTACAATGCAATTATCCTATGTATAAACAAATTTCCGCCAATAAACAAAAAACTTTTGCCTTGCTGACTTTTTTCCTGGTGTTTGTTATCGGGCTTGGTTATGTTTTTTCGCGCGTTTATCCGGAATACACCTGGATATTGCCGGTGGCAGTTATTTTCGCAGTTGGATCTAGCTGGATCAATTATTTTTATTCCGACAAAATCGTCCTGGCGATCTCGCGCGCGCGCGAAGTAAAAAAAAGCGATAATCCGGAGCTGTACCGCTTAGTCGAAAATCTAGCGATCACCGCTGGTCTGCCGACGCCAAAAGTTTATTTAATTGATGACACGGCGCCGAATGCTTTTGCCACCGGCCGCGGCCCAAAGCAAGCAGTGGTGGTAGTAACTATCGGGTTACTGCAAAAATTGGATAAACTGGAATTGGAAGGAGTGATCGGCCACGAACTCTCCCATGTCAAAAATTACGACATCCGCCTGCAGACAATTGTGGTGACTTTGGTGGGTGTTGTTGCCTTAATGTCTGACTTTTTCTTGCGCTTTACTTGGTTTGGAGCCGGACGCCGGCGCGACCGCGAAGAGCGCGAAGGCGGGGGACAGTTGCAATTGATACTTTTTGTCGTCGCGATTGCTTTGGCCATTCTAGCGCCAATCGCCGCGACCTTGATTCAGCTGGCCATCTCTCGCAAGCGCGAATTCTTGGCTGATGCTGATAGCGCGCTTTTGACCCGTTACCCGGACGGGCTCGCCAAGGCACTGCAAAAAATCGCCGCTGACCCAGAACCTTTGGAAGTCGCCAACAAAGCGACTGCTCATTTATATATTGCCAGTCCTTTTAAAGGCGCCCAATTTATGTCCAAACTTTTTTCCACCCACCCGCCGATTCCTGAAAGAATCAAGGCTTTACGGGAAATGGCGATTTAACACGCATCCCTAGCCGCCGAAAGAAGCTCTTTGGAGCTGGCTGATTACTTTCTGTAGCATCAACGCGAAACCCATCACGAAAGCGGCGACGGTGATAATCATGGCTGGCTCCAGTACTGCCATAAACTGCTTAAGCTCTAATTCCAATTCTTCGGCTAAAAGTTGATTTAAGGCTTTGATTTCACCGGACAATACTCCGGAACGAAAACCCATCAGGAGAAATTGATAGACTAAAACCGGAAACAAACGCCGGTTTTTTTTATTTTTCCAAAAAGTTTTCAGATCACCGCCTTGCTCTAAATACAGAGCCAATTGCTGCAGACCTGCCCGGTAAGCCAAATTATTAGTTACCCCAGCTCCAGCTTTGAGCACCGCCGGAAAATTCTTGGGGTTAATTTCGCCCTGTAACTGTATAAAGTTAAAAATTTCCTGCAGACACATTAGCCGATAAAGATGCCCGAAACGCGGCAGATTAAGCCACCAATAATCAAACCGCGATTTGACTTTCGGGAGCAGAATAAATTCGCGGATAAACCAAATTATCAATACAATAAGTATCAACCAAGGCCAATGATCAATAATCAACACACTTTTTATTAACCGATGAGTGCCGATTAAAACCTGGAGTAAAACAGGGACATCCAAATGAAGGCGATAGAAAAAAAATTGCATCTGCGGCACCAGCCAAAAAAGAGTAATCCCCAAAATTACCATTAACTCTATGGCCAAAATGATCGGATAAATAAAGAGTGTCCTAATCTTCTTTTTGATGATGCTCTGCTGACTTAAATTATGAGCCAATGAGTGCAATAATTTATGATCAGGGGCATTATGTAAAGTTCCGTGTTCCAGAACTAAATATTCCACTCTTGGGATAACGCCCGCCGACCATAAGGATGCTGCCAGATCGCGGCGTTTTTTTAATAAAAAAAGAGCTTTGGTTAGCTCTGGATGCCGGCGGTTGCCGACAGCTTCGGATAGGTAAAATTCAAGCGCTTGCCGCACCGGCACGCCACTTTCGAGAGTCTTCGCTAAATATCGATACAAAAATCTTCTTTCCGGCAAAGAAAGCATAGATAGTAGTAATGCAGGCTGGTGCCCCCGGGCTGACTCGAACAGCCATTAGTCCCTTAGGAGAGGACAGTTCTATCCTGTTGAACTACGGGAGCGGACTATCCCATTAAAAATTTATACAACCCGAGCGATAAATTAGTAAAAAAACCGGTCTGGAGATCGATTGTTTTTAACACTATAAGTCCGCCGATTAGAGTAACTAAAAAAATAATGGATTTTGTAAAGTCTTTAGCCATATAGATTAAGTCTTAACCGAGTATAGCGCAGGTTATAAACTTTGACAAGTCGCTTTAAATTCATTAAGATTAAACATAGAGCTGTTTATTCTTTGTTTGATAATTATTATGTAATTTCCTGGCAGGGGGAAATTATAATACGCAACTTTTTATGTTTAAAAAAGGTCCAAAAGAAATGTTTGATTTATCAAACGACAGCGTGGAAACGATTGTCGGCCCATCAGTAAAAATTGAAGGGGATTTTAAAAGTGGCGGCAATGTGATTGTCGCCGGGCATATTTCCGGAAAGTTTTCAAGCGGCGCAAGCCTGCGGGTCGAAGAGCGGGCGAAAATTATTGCCGATATCCAAGCCAAAGACGCCGTTATCGCCGGAGAAATCAACGGCAATATTAATATTGAAGGGCACTTGGAAATTCTGGCCACCGCTAAAATTACCGGCGACATTCAAACCGGCTCCCTCGCCATTCAACAAGGGGCGATTATTAACGGCAGTTGCAGTATGACGCACGCGAAAAGCGGCGCTAAAATCGAGGCGCCATCAAAAGAACAAGTTACGCATGAATGGTTATTGGGAGGTGGCGATGAAAAAGTTAATTTCAAAAATAAGGAAACCTTCGTCAAATAATTTGCTGGATATGCGATTTTATTCACAAGTTAAGGGCAAATTAAGTTGGACGAAGTCTTTTTAATTTACTAACGTCAATGCCCCTAGTAAAATATTATGTATTTTTACCTTTACGACGCCTTTCTCCAAGATAAAAAATACACTAAACTGCTGTCCGAAATCGAAGCTCGACTAATTGATTTAAGTATCCAAGGCCGGACTACCAAACTTAATATTTTAAATGACATCAAAGAATTGATTTTAGACGCCGTCAAGCATGGCGCCGAAACTGTGGTGGTGCTGGGTGACGACAAAACTATCAGCAAAGCGATCGGCGCCGTAGTCAATTTACCTGTTACTTTAGGCATTATTCCGATCGGCGACAACAACTTGCTCGCCAAATATTTAGGCATCCCCGAAGGCCTAGCTGCCTGTGAAGTCTTATCTAAACGCGTAAAAGAACAACTGGATCTGGGTAAGGTCGGCAATCACCATTTTGCTTTTTATCTTAAAGCGCTCTCTCCGCATATAAAAATTATCAGCGCCAACGACCAATATACCATCACGCCGATGTCATCCAATATGGAAGTTTACATCTGTAATTTTCGACCCGCTGATGTTCAACTTTCAACCGCCGGCCAAAAAAAGTTTTTCGTGCCGCACGACGGCTACCTGGAAGTGGTAATTAAAAATTTACGGATACCTTCGTTGCTGAACAAAATTTTTCTGAAAGATAATCGCCATCAGAATCAAGACGGCCAATATACAATTTTGCCTTTTAAAAAAATCAAACTCGAAGCTGAGGGCGACCATGATGTTAAATTAGTGCTTGATGACGACAGAATCATCAAACCGCCGGTGGAGATTGAGGTACTGCCGCGAAAAATTAATTTAATCGTCGGCCGGGAAAGAACTTTTTAAACCTCTGGCAAATATGTCTTTACCGAAAATTTATAATCCTCAAGAAATCGAGGACAAAATTTACCAGACTTGGGAAAAGTCCGGTTTTTTTCGGCCCAATAAATCGACAAATAAAAATTTTAGCATCGCCATGCCCCCGCCAAACGCGACCGGTGAGTTGCATTTAGGGCATGCCGTAATGTTGGCGATACAGGATATTATGGTCCGCTGGCAGAGAATGAAAGGCAAAGCCGTTTTATGGCTCCCAGGGACTGACCACGCGGCAATTGCCACGCAAAACAAAGTTGAAAAAATTTTACTGGCAAAAACCGGCCAAACCAGGCAAGCAATCGGCCGGACAAAATTTTTGGAGTCTGTTAATGATTTTGTCAGCAATTCCCAGCATGTAATCCGCGGCCAAGTGCGTAAAATTGGTTCGTCTTGCGACTGGTCGCGCGAACGCTACACTTTGGATCCAGGTCTTTCGACGGCGGTTAAAGAAGTCTTTGTCCGGATGTATCAAGACGGCCTGATTTATCGCGGCAACCGCATCGTCAATTGGTGTCCGCGCTGTATGTCCACCCTGGCTGATGACGAGGTTGAGTACAAAGAAGAAACCGCCAAGCTTTATACTTTTGCCTACGACAAAAACTGCCCGATTAAAATTTCGACCACCCGCCCGGAAACAAAATTAGGGGACACAGCAATTGCCGTTAATCCAAAAGATTTACGCTACAAAAAATTTATCGGACAAATTTTTAATGTGGACTTCTTAGGCCAAGCACTGACTTTAAAAGTAATTGCTGATAATGCAGTGGATATAAAATTCGGCACCGGCGCCTTAGGCGTTACTCCGGCGCACAGTTTAGCTGATTTTGCTTTGGCGGAAAAGCATGAACTCCCAGTTATTAAAGTAATCGACGAAAACGGGCGAATCATCAAGGGTCTAGGCGAATTCTCCGAGCTGAAGGTTATTGAGGCTAGAAAAAAAATTGTGGCTGAATTAAAAGCCAAAAAACTGCTGATTTCTGAGGATCAGTGCCAGCACAATCTTTCAATTTGTTACCGTTGCGCAACACCGATTGAACCTTTAACATCACGGCAATGGTTTGTGGATGTAAATAAAAAAATAAAAATTAAAAATGAAAAACTAAAAAAAACTATTGGTAAAAAAACTGCTTCCTTGAAAAAATTAGCTCTGGGGGTCGTTAAAGCCGGAGAAATCAACATCATCCCTAAACGCTTTAACAAAATATATTTTCAGTGGATGGAAAATTTGCGCGACTGGTGCATTTCCCGGCAAATTTGGTTTGGACACCCGATTCCAGTGTATTATTGTCAAAAAAGTAACTGTCAAGAAATCATCGTTAGCCGTACACCTGTCTCCAAATGTCCAAAATGCGGTGGAACCAAGTTAAAACAAGACCCGGATACTTTAGATACCTGGTTTTCCTCAGGTCTTTGGACGTTTTCCACGCTGGGCTGGCCGAGTGAAACTAAAAACTTAAAAATAAAAAATAAAAATAATGGAATATTAAATGATCTTGAGCGGTTTCATCCGACAAGCGTGATGGAGACCGGTTATGACATTTTGTTCTTCTGGGTGGCGCGGATGATTTTGATGACCACCTACGCTTTAGGCGAGGTGCCGTTTAAAACAGTCTATTTGCATGGCCTTGTCCGCGACAAAGAGGGGAGAAAAATGTCTAAATCCCTGGGCAACGGCATTGATCCGGTGAAAATGATCAAAAAATACGGCGCTGATGCCGTGCGGCTGTCTTTGATTATCGGCACAACCCCCGGCAACGATGTCCGGCTGTATGAGGAAAAAATCGCCGCTTATCGTAATTTTATCAACAAAATTTGGAATATCGCGCGATACATCATTGAAAATGAAAAAAGTAAAACGAAAAATGAAAAACCACAATTAAAAATCAAAAATCTACAGCACTCTGACCAGTGGATTTTGTATGAACTGGAAAAATTGATAAAGAATGTTAATCATAACTTAGAGCATTATCACTTTTCCCGCGCTGGCGAAGATATTTATGATTTTATCTGGCACAAACTGGCAGACTGGTACATCGAGGCGGCAAAAGTTGAAGCTGTACCGCATCAACAAGAACTACTTGATTATATTCTGAAAAAATGTTTGGTAATGTTGCATCCATTTGTGCCGTTTGTGACTGAGGAAATTTGGGGAATAATGAACATTGAACAAGGAGCAATAAAAAATAATCTGTTGATGATTGAGCCGTGGGTAGAGAAAATTGATTTTAAAATTACCAGAGCGCAGGCGCAAAATTTTGTGAAAATTCAAGAAATAATTACGGCAATTAGAAACGCTCGGGCCGAACAAAAACTAGCGCCCGCGGAAATAATCAATTGTTTGATTGATTCACGTTTGGAAAATTTGATTGACGAAAACAGGGGATTGATTGAGAAGATGGCTAAAATCAAAATTTTGACAAAAAGCGACGAGCTTAAAACATTTGACCAAATCAACCTCTCTCACGCAAAAATCTATTTAGAAAAAATCACCAAACTTGAGCCAGCCAAAGATACTGCCCAGCTCGAAAAATACATTCAATCACTGGAAGCGCGGCTTAATAATCCTGACTTTTTGGCCAAAGCGCCGAAAGAGGTGATCGCTAAAGAAAAAACCCGGCTAGAGGAAGCGCGGGCGAGATTAACCCAATAAAAAAAATTGACTCATAACAACACATGCTTCATAAAATTGTTTACGACGTAGAAACTAAACGCGCTTTTGACGAAGTTGCCGGCCGCGACCCCAGCAAACTCGGCATATCAATCGTAGTTGTCTATGATTACGCTGACGACATGTACAAAACTTTCCGCGAAGAAGATCTTAAAAAAATGTGGCCGCTGTTCGAAAACGCGGACTTGATAATCGGCTATAATCATAAAAATTTCGACAATAAGGTTTTATCGGCCTATTACCCGGGTAATCTGGACGCGATGCCGCACTTGGACTTATTGGAAGAATTCTATCGCGCCGCCGGCTTTAGAGTACGGCTGGCTAATTTGGCGCAGGTTAATTTAGGTGAAGCCAAACTCGCTGATGGACTCCAAGCCATTAAATGGTATCAGCAAGGTGATTTTGAATCCTTAGAGCGCTACTGCCGGCAAGACGTAAAAGTGACCAAGGATTTGTACGAACACGCTTTAAAGCACGGGAAATTAAAATACAAAGAAATCACGGAAATAAAAGAAATCCCGCTCAATACCAGCGCTTGGGGAGAAATCAAAAGCAAGACCATTAATTATACGTTACCGTTTTAAAATATCAGTTAGTGAGTTAACGGATTAACTCGTTAACCCATAAACTGTTTAGATTTAGGTATATGTCTGATCCCAGAATTTCCAAAGTAGTAGTTTTGCGCGACGTGTGTATCGGCGCCGCGCCTTGTACCGTGGTCGCGCCGGACGCCTTTGAACTTGATTCCGAAGGCAAGGCTGTAGTCAAAGACAGCTGGAAAAACACGGCTGGCAAAACTGTTCTAGAAGCGGCCCAATCCTGCCCAGTCAACGCTATCGAAGTTTACGACGAGGCCGGCACAAAAATCTATCCGAAATAAAATAGGTTCCTGTAATCTATGTCTGCCGAGACACAACCACAATTTGGATTTGAACAGCCAGAATATCAGCCTAATATTCAGGTTCTTACTGCTGAAAAAGAAAAAATTAGTACCCCAGAGGAGACTGACCAAAAAATTATTGATTGGGCTAAAGAGTGGCTAGAAAAAGCATTTGATCAAAATCAGAATCTCGACCCAGATATACCCCTTGAAGTACAGATAGGAATACAAAACGAACTGGAAACAAAAATCGCCAACCTAACTGATCCTCAATATCTTACTACTGGTTATTTATCGCCGGAGTATAAAAATGGCGTTAATATTTTTTTTAGTGAACTGGTAAAATTTATTGGCACTCACGCACGCTCGGCCAATAAATTAGAACGCGATAAATTGACTCGCTTTATAGGAACCATTACAAATGCATTATTTTCCAGTAGCGGGAGCATCGACACGCAAATGGATGCTGATGTATTACTTTTGGAAACTGCAAAGTTAACGCGGATACCGCAGGCGCGCGGATTTCTCAGCAGCGGAATTTTAAGCTCATTGGCTTATCAATTACAATTCTCTGGAGAGGCCGCCCGTCGAATTATCAAAAGCTTCCCGCTATTACCGCCGGAAGAACAAATGGATGTATTAAAACAACTGGCGACAGTCGGCGCGACCGCCCTTGGCACCGGGTACTTAGAAGCCTTTGGACTAGTAAAAAAGATCGTTGAGCAAGGGCAAAACGAAAATAATTCACCGCTAGTTCAGTACGAAGCTAACCTTGTTTTGGAACAACTTAATCAAGAAACGCATTCACCCAGCCTTGATCTTGTTACGTCAGGGCGGCCGGATGAATCACGTTTGGCAGAAAAGGGTATTGCAGAAAGATTAACGGAAAGCCAAAAATGGGAATCGTTGATTAATTCTGACCTAAAGCCGAGTAATGATACTTATGCCCGGGTGGCCGCGGATGCGATCGCGACTCTTGACCACAGCGGTTTACCGCAAAAATTAACACAATTGGAGCTGTCCACGTTGCCCGAAAAGCCAAATGCGATTAATCTTGGCATACTAAAACGAGTTTTGTATAAAGCCGATAATCCTGACGAATATCATTTAGACCTAATTAATGACCTCAGAACTACCAATCTACAAATTATTGAAAAATTAAACGGAAAAGAAAACCCTGCGCAAGAATGGGCGGGGATATCAGACGTCTTATCAGAGAGAGAATGGGCTGATTATCTGGACTTATGCAATCAAAAAAAGCAGTGGGATGTCCAGTTTCGACAAAAACAAGAAGATGTAGAAAAAGAAAGGCTAATGCAAGCCGAACAGGCAAGCCTGGATTTTTTAATCTTCTTTCAAAACGAGGCGCCAAAAATTATTGAACAAGATACTACCGATAAAGCGCAAATGTTAAAACAACTCTATGATAATTTCAATTCCCATTTTATTGCGCTACAACAAAATCATGACCCTTTGTTAATGGAACAAGCGTTCAGCGCGGCAGAAAAATTTATTTATTCCCTGAGATATAAAGAAATTTTGAGCGAATCGATAAGACTTCATAATTACGTCCAAGAGTTAGACATGCCAAAGGATGCAAAAGAAAGTCTTTTGGAATCTCTTTACATACTTAAAGATTCAATACCCAAAAAAAATGATTACCCTCCAGAAGTACAGCTTCTTATTAACCAGCACGAAGCGCTGAATTTGCGACACAGACAAGTCAACGAGCAGGCTTTAACCGAACTCAAAAATTATGCTGACTCGCTAGTTCCAAAAGATGCAGAAGAAAAATTTTTAACGCTTATTAACAAACTTAAAGCGCAGTATCCAGAATTTGCCGATGATTTAGGCCAATATTTAACAAATCTCCAAGCAGATCTTGCGCCCAACTACTTCCCGGCCCATTTTATCGACTATCAAGACAGCCCAGATGATCCAGCCTTAAACCCGTTTCCCGAAGGCAGTGCCGACGAAAACATAGCCTTATTTTTACAGGATCTACATTCGCCGGCTATGCGGGACAAGATCGAAGAAGACTTGGGCTTTAGCCTAAACGAACTGCCTTTAAACTCGCAAATCCATCTCTTGCGCTATTTGGCGAAGCAAAATAACACGGAGTGGCAACAGATTAGCGCTGTTTTTAAACAAAACCAAGCGACCCAGCCAGAATTGGCTATTTCTTTCCTCGCTTGCGCGGAAAATCAGCAATACGGTGATTTGATAATTGATCTTGCCTCGCGGCTCGAAAATCGCCCGGAGTTAACTAAACAAGTTTTGGAGCAATACGGCGAAATCGTAACTTTTGCACAAAAATTTCGTCAAATTGTAATGCCTTACCTCTTACAAGAAGCGCCAAACTTTAATCAAGATGATTTTTTTAGAGGGATGCTCCATTCAGCGAATATTTACCTGGTTATTAGCGAACAAGAAATTCGCAACAATCCAAATATCGAATATCAAACTATATTAGATACTCTAAAAGAGCAGTGCCCTGGATTTGATCCGAGCAATTGCGCTGAAGCGGTAATTGCTGAGGCGGTAGTGGAACTGGTGAATCAAGTGGGGCTGGAAAAAACTCGCGATGTCTTAAACCGCGTTGCCCGCAACAATTCGGACCAAAACGTACAAGAGCTAATCAATACTGCAATTTCATTTATAACCCCGCCGGTAGACGGCACGGCCGTACACCGCGTTGATGATTTATACGAACACTTAATTAAATTCGAAGGCTACGAATACAGTACGCACGAAGCCGAATTAAAATTATTAAACAAATATACGACCCCCAATGATTTAATATTGGATGACGGTTGCGGCACCGGCCGCCTCCTAATCCCACTTCGGCGAGAACTAGGCCGTAATGTTACTGGCCTGGATTATACAGGCCGACATGTAAATTATATTAAAAAGCAATTGCCTGACGCGCCAATATTACAAGGCGACTGGACAAATTTGGGTCTAAAGAAAGAAGCCTTTACCGTCGTTTATAGCCTGGGACGGAACATCTTGCATGAATATCGGCCAGAACGCCAAAATCAGCTCTTCGCCGAAGCTAATCGCGTCCTTCAAATTGGGGGAAAGTTCATTATTGATATACCAGACCGCGATCTGGGGCATTATAAAAAAATAGTGGATGCCCACCGTGAGATTATGCAAGAACGAGGGATCGAAACTTTTCGCCAAAAAGGCCTGATTTACGACAGCCCTGATGACAAAAATTATTCTACCCGCTATTTATATAGTGAAGATGATATTTTAAAATTAGCGACTAGTAACGGTTTCGAAATCGAAGTAACCGAACGTGCACCTTTAAACAATGGTTACGATGATGAAAATATTTATTATGTCTTAAAAAAAGTTGCTGAAGTAGCAAGTAACGCAGACACTAACTCAAACTTGTCGTAGGTAGATTAGGAGGATTTAGTACTGTTTGCTTTCTGCACCCAAGGCGCATCCGCCTCGGGCGGACAAGCGCGCGCACCTGTAGTCGCTTGCGCCCAGGCTAATTTAAAAAAAGTTTTCATGGTGTTATAAATATGTGGACTCTCTAAAATAACGCCGATTAGTTCGTCGGCGCGGTAAGATATAAAAGCGACCTTATTCTGGCCATAAATATTTACTTCTACCGCGACTGGATAATCTTCGCCAGAAATTACTAATGTTTCGCGTAAAGATTTTTCGTCCAATTGGTGATAATTAACTGTTTCCTTTGACATTGGCGCGATAACTTGAGCTTTAATTCCAGCTTTCACCCGAGCTTTAATATAAGTGGCGTCCAGCCATTTTTTTAAATTAGGTTCAATTTCTGCGGGCGTAAGTAAGGCATAGATCATTTCCGTATTAACCAGCGTGTCCAAATAAACCTGTTTTAGCCCTTCCACGCCCTCAAAAAACCTGATTCCTGGCCGGCCGGAAATAAGGTTAAAAGCCGAAATCAATCCAGGCAGGGAACTGGTAAGTGTTTTTTCAACGTTTTTTAACTGCCCTTGGCGCTCTTCCAAAAGCGCGGCCAGTGCGGACGGGTGAGTCGAGCGAAAAGTGGTTACCTGGCCAGGCTTGGTTTCTTTCTCTGCCAGCCCCAGCTTAACTAAATCATCCAGCAACTTATAAACCAACGCCCGCTTATAGGGCGTTTTTAATGTTAAGTCCCGCGCCTTAAGAGCACCAATTTTAAGCAGGGTCTCGTAGATTACGATTTGATCCGAAGTTAAACCGATTGTTTGTAATAGGGATTCATGCATAGCTGTATTATACACCTGCCTCGATATATTGTCAAAAAAACTATGACACTTTTTTGGCTTTATTATTAGCCTTTTTGAGTTTATTACTAGCCTAATTCGCTGTTACTTAATGATTATTGTCTATCTACTCTTGACAATATTTTAGACATATGCTATAATACGCAGTCAAATTGAAAATTTAAACAGCCGGCTTTTAGACAACCAGCTAAAAGCTAGCCTAACGAGGAGAGAGAAAATTAACTGGGCTCATTTTATCATGTCTATATTTAACGTGACATAAATGGCCTCGGAATCTCTCCGGGGCCATTTATTTTTTCGCCAACATCACAACCGGAGCGGAAAGATCGATGTAGAAGAGGAGAGAGTAAATTACTTAAGTCTACTGGCAGGTGTGTTGATAAAATAAAAAAGTTAAATCAACAACTGCCAACTAAGTAAATACAAATAGCTTGTCGTGCCAACTGCTCTTGCGGTAAAAGCCTTTGGCTACACCCAAAAGCGGCGGCCTCGTCTACATCGATTTTTTCGCCAAATCAAGGTAGCAGTCAGAAAAGTGGGGAGAGAGAATTAGTGCCGGACAATCCTTAAACTGGTTTTTGGATCAATAAAAGATCTAAAAACTAGAATAACGGAGAAAGCCGCACCCTATCCCTACTTTTCTCACTACTATCTTTAAATAGAAAGTGAGTTGAAAATTTAAACCGTGCTCTTGATTTTAGACAATTAAATTAACCTACCGAAAGGAGAGAGTTAATTTCCTAAGGTCACGAGCCGACCATAAAAATAGCCAAGCGGAATACCCAACTCTGCACAGCTGTGCGGAGGGATACAAGCTTGGCTACAAAAAGTGCGAAAATATCCTTAACTTTACCGCTTAAAACGGTAATAGTGAGGAGACTCTCGGGACAAAAATTTATTGCCCCGAGAAATGTCCTTACTAACTAACCCCTGGACAAAGATTTACTATGCCTACTTAAAGAATAAAAAAATAAGTAAGAAAATACGCTGCCAGTGAGCTTTTTTTTACAACTTTGCTCATTGGCAGTAATTTCCTTACTTTTTATTACTCCTGTCGTTATGAGGAGAGCAGGAGTGATGTTTTAAAAAGAGTAGGTTCCGGCTAAACCGGAACACCGGGCGCGGTAAGCAGTGCCCGCGGGGTGATCTTTGAAAATTTTTCTCTAAACTCCCAATCAGAAGCCAGAAATTATATATAAATTCGCGCTTCTCGCTTGGGAGCTTAGAGAAGCTTCGCACTGTATATAGTGAGAGGCAAAAAAAACAAATAAAAACTAAGGTGGTAATGTTTCATTTACTATGCCTTAAAACGATAAATTCCGCTGGAGTAATTTCTAAGTCATCAAGAATCGCCTTGAAAGTTTGGCGCTTAATGCCGGCAGAACCGTGGCGTGGGATAGTAGTGTAGCGACCATCCGAACGGCGCCAAATTTCGTGGCTTCCCTTACCCTGCCGATAAAAAACAAAACCCAATTTACGGGCAACTTTAGCGACGTCTGCATAGTCAGCTTGAGGAAACTTAGGAGCCATAAAACTTATAACGAAACCGGCAAAGGTAAGGAGAAACGAAAATCTTTTTGAGACTTAAATGATACGCTCGGGATAAAATCACCTTCGGCCTGACGAACTTGGATTTGCGTTTTGATGACATCTTGAATGTTCTCTATTACTTCCGAATAGCTGGCTCCTTCGGCATGACAGCCCTGCAAAGTAGAGCAATCAGCAAAAAAACCACCTTCCTCCATGGGCTCTATCGTAATTGGAAAAAAATACATTTCTTTGGCCATATTTTTACTAATTTTATTTAATGTAGCGGTACGCATAATAAACTTTAGAAGTTAAAACTGGGAGCGTAATTCTTTAAGAGATTTAATTTTTCTCACTTTGCCAGAGGTATAATCTTTTTCTGCTCGCGATAAACTGGCCAAAAATTCCGAATTAAAAAACCCAAAATAAGCCGCTAATTTTTCGAATTTGTTTGCATCTAGCTCAATTACTATTTTTTTTGACGTTTTGCAGGGAGCGATATTAAGAGTTAGTGAAGCCATAATTTGATTGATTATTATTCCCAGTATATTATTTTGCCAGGATTGTGTCAAATTTAGTCCCTTCTTAAAAACCCATGTCATTCCTGGTGTTTTAAGAGGGGATTACCCTTCTATGTTAAAGTTTAAAATTCACCAAAAAGGAGGTGAAAATTTTGAGGTTTAAAGGGGAAAAAGCATTGGAACGGTTGCTTGATGACCCGCTACAGGCGATCCAAGATAGCGAGATCATCTGCCTGCTATGCGGGCAACCCTTTCAGTCGCTGTATGCGCATTTACATACGCATCAGGTTTCGCCTGATGAATATAAGCGATTGATCGGGTACAAAGATGGCGTCTTTTTGATTGCCCGTGGGAAAACGCCTGAGTTTGTAAAAACAGCACGGGCACAAGTGATTTCGGAAAACGTCGATGGTTACTGGGACGCGACGTTGAGTGAAGACGTAAACTGCCAAAACATAGCCGGTGTGTTTGGCATAACCGAAAAACAAATTTGGAAACTTTATACCGGCGACTCCCAGTTAAAAAAAATGCGCGAGACTCCCTATCGCGCAATTGGGAAACAATCAATTACTTGTTTGGAGTGTGGTAAAAAATTTCGCTCACTCACTACTGACCACCTCCGAACACACGGTCTCGATACTTGGGCAGAGTACAAAACAAAATGGGCGTACGCCCAACATACCCAGTTAAATAGTCATTCGGCTTTTATTGACTATATAATTGGCCGGGATAGAAAAATTGTGACTAAACGCTGGAACGCGCGTGGCTGGCAAGGGCGGCCGTGCACAGTTGATGACGTTATTTCTCTTTGGGATGTATCAAAAACCCGCGAAGAGAATTTAGACGCCATCGGTGAACAATTCGACCTTTGCTGGGGCGAAATTATCCATCTGTTTATGGGCAAAAAGCATCCGAAAAAGCTCCAACTGATGGAGCTGATGGATAAAAGCAGCCAGCACAGCCAGCAGGAGCAATGCTCCGCAAAAAAATCAACCGCTAATCTTTTATCGGTTGATGAATATGAGGAGTTGAGTAAGCTCCTTGCTCTTGGCACTGATCCAGACATCGCCGCTTTAAAGTTAGGGATCCAACCTAACACCGTAAAAGAATACACAAAGCGGCAAAAAAAAGCCCAGCGAAATTCAGAAAAAATCAGCCGCCTGAAAGCAGACCCAATGGCGGCAATTAATAATACAACCATTACCTGCCTGGTCTGCGGGCAGGAGTTCAAAGTATTAACGGCCAATCATCTGGCCACCCACGGGCATACCGGCAAGTCGTACAAAAAGACTTTTGGCTATGCACCAGACGTGGCGCTGATGAGCCGGGAACAGTTGAAAAAGCAAGAAAACCGTGACCAGCGGTTAAACTGGGCAAATCCTGCTTGCCGTCCAGATGTTACGAAGGATCAAATTTTGACTTTGCGCGAGCAGGGTTGCAAAGTTGACGCAATTTCGGCGGAACTGGGAATATCACGTTCCCTGATTTACCGCCGGTTAAAGGAGGTATAAAATGGGTTTTCCGGATTTATCGTTAGATTTTCCGTTCCTGGAAAATCCCACAGGACTAATCGTGGCCACTATCCGCCGGTGGTTTAGCAATTGTATATCAGAGGGCGGCCTTGTGGAATCGATGGACCTCTTTAATGTCGGGGTTGAGGCGCTTTGTATAGTCCGAGAAGCCATAGACAATGGCCAGCCAACACCCACATGCAAAGAGATCCGAAAAGCGGTCCGAAACGCTATGGCTTCTGTAGCATGGCGCCAATGGACCAAACGTACCCGCAAAGAAAGTGAATTTTCCGCATTCGCCACACCTGATGACGAGGGCGATGAAGGCGGCGAGTTCACCGATTTTTACCCAAATCCCGAGGCAGAAATGCCAGAGGAGGAGGTACTGAATAGTGAATTGGTCCAGACGGTAATGGCCGCGGTTGGGCTTAATAATGAATTAGTGGAGAAAATTTTGTTTTTTGCTTTATTCACTAATCTACGACCAACCGGCATTGCCGATCTTGTTCAGACAAAGGTTGAGGTCATAGCTCGGACTTTAACTATAATATTTGCGCGAGCTAAAAAAAATAAGCAGCTAAGGCAATACCTGGCTGCATAAGGGGGTGATTAGGGGGATTTTGGTTGAGATTTCGCACTGCTCCTAAAATCTCCCACCTTTTTCTTTAATGAAACAATCGTTTTAATTTTTCGTAGAAATTTTCCCGCGTCTTAGCAAAATGAAAAACAATTTCCTTTTTTTGAGGATTAACAGTATAAGCTACCCTATATGCAACATTACCAACCTTAAAATGGAAAGAGTATAAAAAATGTAACGATCCGGAAAGTTTTTCGCCAGCATAAGGATTTGTCTCTAATATTCTGGTAACTCTAATTAACTCCTCGCGCACATAAGCTGGTAACCTCTTAAGCGAACGTTTGGCAGTGGGTGTAATAACTCGTTGGTACATAATTACCTAATAACTTCCAACGGCTCCACTTGACCAGCAGCCGCTTCGGCTAAGCTCGCCTCTAAATCTACCATCAACTCTTGATCTAATAAGAGAGAAAGAGACTCGGTATCTTGCGGTGAAAGTAAACCCTTAAGAGTTTTAAGAGTCATTACTGCTTGTTGCGCTTCTTCTAAAATGCGAAAGCGTACATCAGCTGGAGGAAATTCGGTTGATTTTAAAAAAGTTTCTTTGGCCATAGTTGAATTTACAATTTACAGGCGCATTATAAGATAGAAAAGCTACGTTTGTCAATAAATTGAAGCCGCACGAACACTTTTTTGCCTAGATCTCTCGCTGATTTCATAGAAATTAGTGAGGGACTTGGGCAAAGTGAGATAAAAATCAAATCGCTCCGCGCGGGATTAAAACCGCACTGATATATTTTATATCAGCCCAAGAGGAGCAAATTCAAAACAAGCTCAAAAAGAGCTAAAAATGGAGGTCCGAAAAATGGGTTACAATGGAAATCGTGGTGGCTATCGTGATGATAGGAGAGACGATCGACGGGATGATCGACAACAAGCGCCAGCCGGTCCGTTTGAAAAAGAGATTTTTGCGAATAGCGGAAAAAACCTGACAGAGACTGGTAAGACGAGAGTGCAAAGTGCGATAGTTAATGGTGACCCGTTTACGGCTAACGAGCTGGCAGAAGGCTTGATCGACGTTTTGTCGTCAAAGCGCTTTTCAAAAAGCCAGTTTGGGTTAGTCCGTAATGGAATTACAAAAGTAGAACGCTCGTTCACAAAAAAGGATGCCACAGATGCAGAACATGCCGTCGCGGTATTGGATTTTAAAACAGGGTTGATTCCTATAGGAATACGACATGCTAATGCAGGTGGTGGATTTCTGGTTACTTTAATAACAGCCGCAATTGAGGCTTCAATCATAACGGTCGAGAATTGCAAAAAAATTGATCAAAAGCTTTTTGCTAATTTCCAAACCCTTATGAGGTATCTCACAAACCACGCTGTAAAATTACAGTAAGCTGAGTAAACTGCACGTCATGTATTGTTTTAAAAAAACAAAAAAAGAAAAAGGAGAACGAAAATGTTTGGAACAGTAGAAATCACTGGAAATTTAGTGGCGAAAACAGGTATATTGATCGGTGGAAATGGTCAACGATTAGGAAGAGGACCAGTAGATAAAGAAATAATCCGAGATCCTAACACGGGCATGCCCTATTTACCAGGTTCCTCTCTTCGAGGAAAAATCCGCTTCCTAGTGGAAAAAACGCTTGGCGCCCCGGCTAACAAGAGGGTTGCCAATAGCATGATTCATACGTGCACGCAATCGCCGGCTTGTTCAGTTTGCCTACTCTTTGGTGTAGATGCCAACAATTCAAGTGGCGCAGGGAAATCGCGTATTGATGTGATGGATTCTTTTCTCAATCCAGACTCGGAAAACATCATTCTAAGTAAAGATACGGATGGGATTGGTACTGAATACAAAACAGAGGCGGTCCTCGATAGAGTCACCAGCGCAGCGACTCCGCGAACAAATGAAAGAGTTATAGCTGGAGCCATCTTTGATTTTGAGGCGAACTACCATCTCCAAGGTGTGGAGGATCGTACTCTGCTCAAAATATTCCTTGGTGGCATGTTAGCTATTGAAGATTACGGAATCGGCGCCGCCACCAGCCGTGGATATGGGCAAGTAACATTAGAAAATCTTGCCATTGTATTTCACTCCCGTGCTTACTATCTTGGTGAAGAGCAACCAATCGTCTTAATCGAAGCGCCAACTATTGGCGACATCGTTAAATCCTACGATGAGTGGATCAATCAGGTGCCGTGGAACGATACTAATAATGAAACTGTATTCGAAGTCCATAACAATGCCGAGGAGGTAAAGTAAAATGATAACACAGATTATCAAACTCGAAGCCTGCGACTATCGCACCGGCAGACCGTCATCGTTTATTTTTCATTGGACGGAGGACGGCAAAGATACTTTTCTGACACGCCCGTGCGTTACCTCAGATACATGGTGGGGGAGTTTATGTTGCCGCTGGCAAGATTTAATTGGGCATATCGAGCTAAATGATATGCTGGAACAGGATTACCGGCACAGCAATGGAAATCCGCCATTCGTAGTTTCCTCGTTGTTTCCATACAAGGGAAACGTTCTCTTCTTCCCAATACCGCAAGGTTTTGAGGTTGAAGGGAGCATGATAGAATTTATTTCCCAGGGACTGCTAGAGGAGATACTTCGCGGAGAACGTACTTCTCTATTTCCGCCTATCGCAGCGCAACGTATGGTTCAACCCGGGACCATGCCGCCGATTATGATAGGTACTGCTGCGTGTTCCATCTGGGAGGCACCCAACCTTGGGGATATAACCCAGCCACTATATAAAGTGGAAACACGGACGTGCATTACAAAGGGGCAAGGGAACTCGACCGAACCCCGCAAGCAAACAGAGATCTGGTTTGGCCCGGACAGTGGTTTTTATTCTTTCGTTCAAATACGCGAAGAATATGTACAACCTTTGGAAGCCGTCCTTCGTTATATAGAACGAAACGGCGGTATTGGCGGACAGACCAGAAATGGAAAGGGACATGTGACCTATAAAGGGATTGAGACCATCGAGATGAACATCCCTACCCAAGAGGAAGCCGACGGCTTCATGTCTCTTTCGCTGGCCGCAGCCGAGTCTTTTAATGCGGCAGACTTTGAACCAGCAGGCACCATGACAACCCGCAAGGGTTGGGTTTTCCAGGCGAACAACAACCTCGAAAAAAAAGCTACAGAAATGTGGGTTGAGGGTTCTTGGTTCTCCGGAAAGGCGCCTGTTACTTACGGCGGTAATGAATTCGGAGGTTTGATCGATGTAACACCTCCAAAAACTGATTTTTCTCGTCGTATTTACCGCCACGGCTACCCCTTCCCAATCCCATTCAAAAAAGGAGGTGCTCAAAATGGCCAAGTTCAAAGCTGAAATTTTGAGCCCCACACACATCGGAACCGGCACAGCTTTAACGCCAGAAGAAGACTATGACGTCTTTGACGGCACAGTCTTCAGGGTCTGTGTGAACAAACTTCTCACCTCCTTTCAGATTGCTGACATGGAACAAGCCGCAAACGCCCTCGGTAAAAAGGGTGTGGCAGGTATAGTTGACTATGCAATTGACAAAGGCGTTGATGTTAATAACGCCGAACTATACCAAAGTCCATGCTACGGCAACCCAAAGCAAATCACGGAAATGTTCGCTGGCGGCCTCGGACCTAGTCCAATGGTGCCGGCAACGTCCATCAAAGGTAGTGTTCGCACTGCCCTCATTTGGTGGATGTTAAAAAACGATCCGGCGTTGCTACGAAAAGCTGAGGACGCCCTGCTACAACAAGGCAGACCGCGAAAGTTGGAATTCACGGACGACGCTTTTATGAGTCTTCTTGTCGGACGTGATCCAAACCACGACATTGGACGAATTTTTTCCTTCGGTGACTCGCCTGAGTTGCCGTGGAACTCTATAGAAATTTCGACCGTCGTGGTTGAGGTACCGCGTGCCAGCAGTAAGCTGCAGCACAAAATTTTGCCTAGAGGCTCCACACCTGTGCTAGATGAAGCCACTATGATTCATCTGGAGTCCTTGAAGGCTGGTACCTTGTATGAGTCTTCGTTCCGGATCGACACCCGATTGATGGAAGAAAAATCTCTAGGTTGGCAGCCCTACCAAATTTCTGCCATCCAAAACTTGCCGCGTGCTTGCAACGAGCACGCACTGTCACTGATTGTTTCTAGGCTCGCGTTTTGGACCCACTATTCTGTTGACACACTCATTGAGTTCTACTCGGGTCTTAAAACGCAGGTAGAGTCGCTTCTGGCAGCTAACAACGGCACGTTCGTGCTCCCAGTCGGCTGGGGTACGGGTCTCCAAAGCAAGACCATAATGGATCTTTTCTCGCCCAAAACTCAGTACGAGTTGTCGGGTTTTTATGGTCAAAGGTCCGGAGACCGTGTCCACGCTGAGTGCGGATCAGTCGTCGCAGACGACGAAGATGATCCCACAAAATGGGAATGTGCAACGTGTAAAAAACGCGGACTCGTAACAGACGTCGACGTCTGGGCACCGGCGAAAAGCCATAAGGTCTGTATAGACCGAAATGGTGAAGTAGCTGCAGAGCTCGGGTGGATGCAGATTCACGTTGATATGCCCAAATTCGAAACCGCCCAGGCAACCACAGCGCCCCAGCGACCGACGACGCCACCACCAACGCAACGACCACCACAGACAACCACACAACCACCCCAACCACAAGTGGCACCGGCGTCCGACCGCAAAACCGGCACGGTGAAATCGTGGGGACCGGATAAGCCATACGGGTTTATTACGCCAGACCAAGGTGGAAAAGATGTTTTTGTACATCAAAACACCTTGGTAGGGGTAAAGGAACTCACCCCAGGGCAGAAAGTTTCTTATGAGGTGCGCCTCGATGGACAAGGCCGTCCACAGGCCACCTCGGTGAAAGTTGTGTAAAAAAACTAGTCACTCTGAACGCGTCGAGACCCGAAAGGGATTCCTCGACAAGCTCGGAATGACAAAACAGGGGAGATATTTCGCACATATTTCCCCCCTACCCCAGACTAACTTTGCTGACAGTAAAAAGTTAGTGCGGGGTGGGTGCTTTAAAAATAATTAAATCAATCAAACCCGCCAAACTTTTACTTCGCAAAACTTAGGCGGGCAAACTCTCTCCTCTTTATCTTGTACCGCCATGGTATT
>Ga0209212_1001154_pt1 | contig 44788 bp, 34 predicted proteins | sample RifGroC2_FD_183996 | JGI IMG/M metagenome (GOLD analysis project Ga0209212, IMG submission 183996) | Groundwater microbial communities from Rifle, Colorado, USA - Groundwater C2 (SPAdes) (version 2) | ecosystem: Environmental > Aquatic > Deep subsurface > Groundwater | place: Rifle, Colorado... | reverse complement strand
AATCCTCATTGGGTTATTAGTTATAAGTTAAAAGTTATAAGTTGTTTTTGTGGTGAGCCGCCTGGGATTCGAACCCAGCACACCCGCCTTAAAAGGGCGGTGCTCTACCAAATGAGCTAGCGGCCCACAAAAAACTAACATTTTAAGTTATCAAATCCACCAATTTTTGTCAATTTAAAATTCTTCAAAATTCTTTAGTAGATATGTATCAACTATACACACAGGTAATGCTTTTGAACCCTGAAAAAAACTATGATTTTCGCAAAGAGGTAAAACCATTATGAGATTTTTGAACTGCACCCCTCATGTTTAGCAGCTTTAATTTTCAAGGATAATATCCAAAAAAGGAAGATTTAACCTGATGATTTCATATGGCTTATCATGGGGTCATCCATCATCCTTAAATTTTTTAAAATATTTTTGCAATCTTAAAACCTCATATGATATACTTAACCACAAGTAAGTTTTTTTATGGAGGAAGAGAATGAAAAACACTTTTTTAAAATCTTTATCAAAGGTAGCATTGGCTATCTTTATTTTAACAGCAAGTATAGTATCTGCAAGATACATCTCGGTATATATTGATAAAAAAACAGGTTCTCAGCCTGTTGAATGGGTAGGAGAACCTTTAAAGGCTGTTGCCAGTAGTGTTTCAGCAATGTCTGCAGGTAGTTCGTTTGCAGATATTGTTAAAGAAGAAAAACCTGCTGTTGTAAATATCAATACAACTCAGGTAGTAAAACATCAGCAAAGAAGAGGATTCAAGGGGCCCACACCTTCCCCCTTTGGTGAGGAGGATCCGTTTAAGGATTTTTTTGACAGGTTTTTCGGAGAGACACCGCCTCAGGAGATTCCAAGACAGAGCCTCGGTTCAGGTTTTATCATAGATAAGGATGGTTACATCCTTACAAATAATCATGTGATTGAGAGGGCTGACAAGATAAAGGTCACACTTGGAAACGGCAAGGAGTATGATGCAAAGGTAATAGGAACAGACCAAAAGACAGATATAGCACTTATAAAGGTAGATGTAAAAGAGGAACTTCCAATAGTCAGGATCGGAGACTCCGATACGCTTGAAGTAGGAGAGTGGGTTGTTGCTATAGGGAATCCCTTCGGCGTTGGCCAAAGTGTAACGGCAGGTATAGTGAGTGCAAAGGGGAGGGTTATTGGTGCAGGGCCTTATGATGATTTCATTCAGACTGACGCATCAATCAATCCGGGAAACAGCGGCGGTCCCCTAATAAACACAAAGGGTGAGGTAATCGGCATAAATACTGCCATATTTACTACAGGAGGTGCTCCTGGGAATATAGGAATTGGATTTGCCATACCTATTAATGTGGTAAAGCCTATTTTAAAGGAATTAAAAGAAAAGGGTGTGGTTACCAGAGGATGGATAGGTGTAATGATTCAGAAGGTTACACCTGAAATAGCAAAGTCATTCAATCTTGCCGAGAGTGAAGGTGCCCTTGTCGGTGATGTGGTTAAAGGTAGCCCTGCAGACAAAGTGGGAATAAAGAGGGGAGATGTAATTGTTGAGTTTGATGGCAAAAAAATAAAGAGTGTTGAAGACCTTCCAAAACTGGTTGCCCTCGTAAAACCCGAGACAAAAGCAGAGATGATTATCATAAGAGACGGGACAAGGAAGAAATTTAATATAACCGTTGGAACACTAAAAGAAGAAAAAGAGGTGATTGAGGCGAAATCAGAAGAAGAGATAGGATTATCTGTGCAGAATATCACACCTGAAATTGCCCAGCAGTTCACCCTTGAATCTACAGAAGGTGTTATAATTGTGGATGTAAATCCAGGCAGCCCTGCTTTTACATCAGGTGCAAGAAGGGGACAGATTATAATTGAAGTGAACAGAAAAGAGATAAAAAATCTTGATGATTACAAGAAGGTAGTGAAAGACATAAAGGGTGGCGATGTGGTAACTCTTTTAATAAGAGATGGCAAGAGCACAAGATACATCGGGTTCACACTACCGAAAGAGTAAAAAAACAGAAGTAAGAAGTCAGAAGCCAGAAGCCAGATTTTCTGTTCTCTGTCTTCTGTTCTCTGTCTTCTGTCTTCTGGTTCCCCAAGCCGTCCATGCACAGGAAAGAAGGACTCCTGTTGTAATTGCCATTGAGAAGGTAAGCCCTGCTGTTGTTAATATAAATACTGAAGAGGTTGTCCGCCAGAGGGCTAATCCATTCTCAGGTCTTGGAGACGATTTTTTTGACCAGTTTTTTCAGGACTTTTTCCCCCCACAGGATTATAAAAGACAGAGCCTCGGTTCAGGGGTCATAATAAATCAAAAAGGCTACATACTTACAAACGAGCATGTCATATTAAGGGCGTCAACAATAAAGGTTACATTAAGCGACAACAGGGAGTTTGATGCACATCTTGTCGGGGCTGACTCCCGTTCCGACCTTGCAATTATAAAGATAGATTCTGACAAACCTCTGCCGTTTGCCCAAATGGGAGCATCTTCCGATATCATGATAGGGGAGAGTGTAATTGCCATTGGCAATCCGTTTGGACTTTCACATACTGTTACCACAGGGATAGTGAGTGCTGTAAACAGGAATATAAAAGGCGAGGATGGCAGAATATATTCTGATTTTATTCAAATTGATGCATCCATAAACCCGGGCAACAGCGGTGGTCCACTCTTGAACATAAATGGCGAAGTTATTGGTATAAATAGTGCCATATATCAAAAGGCTGAGGGAATCGGCTTTGCAATACCAATAGACAGGGCGAAGAGGATAGTCAATGACCTCATTAAATACGGTGAAGTCCATGAGGCATGGCTCGGTATATTTGTTCAGGAGCTAACTACCCAGATAGCAAAGTCTTTCGGCTATTCAAATACAAAAGGGGTTATAATATCAAAGGCATTTAAAGGCGGTCCATCGGAGAGGGCAGGATTAAAAAGGGGGGATATAATAATCTCTCTTGGAAATAAACATATAAAGACGATAGATGACTATAATGACCTGATTTATGGCTATGGGCACAACGATAAAATAAGTATCACAGTTTTCAGGGATGGGGAAAAGATTACAGTTAATGTAACAGCTCAGACAATCCCTGAAGAACTATATGATGAGATTGCACTTGAGTGGCTCGGCATATCTGTAGATGAGATAACAAATAAGGCGGTAAAGAAGTATCAGCTTTTTACAAATTCAGGCGTGCTGATTTCAAAAGTGGAAAAAGAGAGTCCTGCCGGGAAGATAGGTATAGAGGCTGGAGATGTGCTGAGACAGATAAATCAGGCAAAGGTTGAGACTTTAAAGGATTTCAAAAAGGCAGTGCTATCGGCGAAAAAGGGGAGCAGTGTTTTGCTGTTGATTCAGAGGGGAAAATATGGCTACTATGTTACAGTAGAGCCATAATTGTTCCATTGCTTCATTGTTTCACTTAAAAATTATGGCAATATAGCAATGGAACAATAGGAACTCCCCTTGAAATACGGTATAATCTAAAAAATATGCAAAAGGTTTTAGTAATGATTATGGCAGGCGGTGAGGGAACAAGGCTCTATCCTTTAACAAAGGAGAGGGCAAAGCCGGCAGTCCCATTTGGGGGCCGCTACAGGATTATAGATTTTGTCCTGAGCAATTTTATAAACTCAGGTTTTTTTCAGATTAAAATACTAACCCAGTTTAAATCAGAATCTCTAAACCGCCATCTTTCACTTGCATGGAGGCTGTCTCCAAAACTTGACCAGTATATAGACCCTGTTCCTGCACAGATGAGGACAGGAAGGGACTGGTATAGAGGGACAGCAGATGCAATTTATCAGAACCTCAATCTGATCAGGGATGTAAATCCGCAGTATGTCTGTGTCTTCGGCGGCGACCATGTATATAAAATGGATGTCCGCCAGATGCTAAATTACCATATAAGAAAGAAGGCTGAGCTTACAGTCTCTGTCATACCAAAGCCTATAGAAGAGGCAAGTTCTTTTGGGATTATTGAGGTTGATAAAGAGTGGAGGATTAAGGGATTTGAAGAGAAGCCTAAGAATCCTAAGCCAATACCTGGAAGGCCTGATATGGCACTCGTATCCATGGGAAATTATATATTCAACACTGACACCTTAATAAAGGAGGTCACGAGAGATTCAAAGCTAAAAGATTCCACACATGATTTTGGAAGGGATATAATTCCAAGCATTCAGAAAAAGAGTAGATTATTTGCATACGATTTTGCAAAAAATAAAATTCCTGGAATGACACATGCTGAAAAAGGTTATTGGATGGATGTGGGGAGTATAGATGCCTATTGGCAGGCGAGTATGGATTTGGTTACAGTCTCACCGACATTCAACCTGTACAATGGAGAATGGCCCATAAGGACATACTATCCCACATGTCCGCCTGCAAAATTTGTCTTTGCAGACAGAGAGAAAGAGAGAGTGGGCGCGGCTACAGATTCAATGGTATCTGAAGGGTGCATAATAAGCGGAGGTCAGATAAACCGCTCTATACTGTCACCGCAGGTAAGGATAAATAGCTACAGTTATGTTGCCGAGTCAATTCTTATGGAAGGCGTGAATGTCGGCAGACACGCAAAAATCAAAAGGGCGATTATTGACAAGTATGTGGATATACCTTCAGGGGCAGAGATAGGATATAATCTTAAAGAAGACAAAAAGAGATTTTATGTTACAGAGTCCGGGATAGTTGTAGTTCCGAAAGAAACGGTATTGAGATAGTAGGCAGTAAGCAGTAGGGAGTAGGCAGGAAGATATTAATCTGTAGATGATTTTACTGCTTACTACTTACTGCTTACTGGGTGTTATGAAGCCTTTGCACACAGCCTTCCTATGGCATATGCATCAGCCCATGTATAAAGACCCTATTACAGGCGTCTATACTATGCCGTGGGTCCGCCTTCACAGTATAAAAGGTTATTATGACATGATTTCTCTCCTTGAGGAATTTCCTGAAGTAAAGATGACATTTAATATTGTCCCCTCTCTTATTATCCAGATAAATGATTATGCAGACGGCAAGGCAAAAGATGTATTCTGGAACAAGAGTATGAAACCTGCTGTTGACCTGTCGTTTGAAGAAAAGAAATTCCTGCTTGATAATTTTTTTATGTGCAACTGGGGAACTATGATACAGCCGCACAACAGATACTGGGAGATTTTTAAAAGAAGGGGGATGAGACAATTAACGGAGGATGAGATTAGCTATGCCGTGAAAACATTCTCTACTCAGGAGTATCTTGACCTCCAGGTCTGGTTTAATCTTGCATGGTTTGGATATAAGGCTGTTGAAAAAGATAAGGCACTTTCTGAGTTAATGAAAAAGGATAAAAATTTTACAGAAGACGAAAAGAGATATGTCCTTGAAAGCCAGATAAAGATATTGAAAGAACTATTGCCGACTTACAAAAGATTTCAGGATAATGGGCAGGTTGAACTGACTATAAGCCCACTCTATCATCCGATACTCCCCCTTGTTTACGATAGTGATATTGCAAAACGATGTATGCCATGGGCAAGACTCCCTAACAGATTTTATCACCCTGAGGATGCAGAGGAGCAGATAAAAAGGGGTGTAGCACTTTACAGAGAAACCTTTGGGAGAGATCCATCAGGAATGTGGCCATCAGAGGGTTCTGTCGCACCTGAGCTTATACCATATTTTCAAAAGGAGGGCATTAAGTGGATTGCCACAGATGAGGCAATATTATTAAATTCAATCGGGGGAAAGAAAGAGGACTTGTTGTATAAACCTTATATAGCCCGTTTTAATAATGCAGAGATAAATATAGTTTTCAGAGATAAGGGACTGGCAGACCTCATAGGCTTTACATATTCTAAAAATCCTCCCGAACGATCTAAGAATGATTTTGTTGGGCATCTCAGTTCAATACAGAATTATCTGTCAGGCTCAAATGAAGACCATATAGTAAGTATCATTCTGGATGGGGAAAATGCATGGGAATACTACCCTGACGGGGGAAGGAGATTTCTCTCCAGCATTTATAAAGAACTCTCGGAAAATAAAAATTTTAAGACTGTGAGAATTGGCGATTATATTGAAGAGCATAAGTCGCTCAGGGTTATTGATAATCTTTATACCGGCTCATGGATAAACAATAATTTTAAAATCTGGATAGGTGCAGACGAGGACAACAAGGGATGGGAATATATAAGGCTGACAAGGAGGTTTCTTGTTGAAAAGCTCAAAGATAGTAAGGTAAGCAAAGAAAAGGCTAAGGAGGCATGGGAAGAGATATATGCGGCAGAAGGAAGTGATTGGTTCTGGTGGTATGGTGATGACTTTTCAAGTGACAATGATGCAGAGTTTGACAGGCTTTTCAGGGCGCATCTGGAGAAGGTTTATAGGATACTCAATACAGAGCCTCCTGAGTATCTTAAGGTTCCTATAATAAGGGTTGAGGAAGAGATACATCCGGAAGAGCCAATAAAATTTATTTCCCCTTATATAGATGGACTAAATACAAATTATTTTGAATGGCTTGGTGCCGGCTATTGCAGGGAAAAGCTGACAGGCGGCTCTATGTATCACTCAGAGGAGATTGTATCTGCTGTTTATTATGGATTTGACCTTAACAATTTCTTTATTAGATTAGATATTAAGGGTAAGATAGAGGAACAGATAGAAAAAAATATGGATGTAAGTATTCATATATTTAATAAACATAGATATAAGGTTGACTTTGCTCTGAAGACTGCGGAGGAGGGAAAGGGACGATATAAATTATACAAAACAGAAGATGGGATAACATTTTCTTTGTTTAAAACAAATAAGACAATAGCAATAAAAAATATTATAGAATTGGCTATACCCTTCAAAGACTTAAATCTTGAGACAGGTGAAGCAGTGAATTTTGTAGTTGAATTTAAAAGAGAGAACATAGAATTAGACCGCTATCCAAGATATAAGTATCTGACATTTAAGGTGCCTGATGAGAATTTTGAAGGGATTATGTGGAGTGCTTGAAAAACTGACAATATTAGCCACAAGACTTTCACAGACTAAAGAATTTGATATTTAAAATATTTATTTTCTTTGAGTATGTGTAAATCTGTGGCAAAAAAGGTACTTTAGAATGAAAAAGATAAATTTTTTATTTGGAATTCACAGTCATCAGCCTGTTGGAAATTTTGATATAGTATTTGAAGAGTCGTTTAACAGATGCTATCTCCCATTTGTTGAAATACTTGAACGCCATCCCAAAATCCGCATCTCCATCCACCATTCAGGCCCACTCTTTGAGTGGATTGAGAGTAAAGCCCCCTGGTATTTTGAAAAGATAAAAAACATGGTAAATAGAAATCAAATTGAGATTTTAAGTGGTGGTTTTTATGAGCCAATCCTATCAGTCCTTCCTGAAGAAGACGCAATAGGACAGATAAATATGATGACGGAATTCATAAAGAAGAAGTTTAATTATAATGCAAAAGGTATATGGCTCGCAGAAAGGGTATGGGACCCGTCGCTGCCTAAGATAATATCAAAGGCAGGGATAAAATATACAATCCTTGATGATGCCCATTTCTTTTACGCAGGATTAGAACAAAAGGATATGTTCGGATATTATGTTACGGAGAAATATGGATATACTATGTCTGTCTTTCCGATAGACAAATTTTTGAGATACTCCATACCATTTAAACTGCCCCATGAGACTTTGGATTATTTCAAAAGAATAATGTCAGAGCACAATGTTACTGGAGTTGCTTATGGTGATGATGGCGAAAAGTTTGGTGTGTGGCCCGGAACACATAAGTGGGTATACGAGGAAAACTGGCTCAAGAATTTTTTCAAACTGATAGAAAGCAATCTTGACTGGATAGAGATGACTACCTTTAGTGAATATATGGAAAAATTTCCACCGATGGGCAGAATATACCTACCGATGGCATCTTATGAAGAAATGATGGAATGGTCCCTCCCGTCAATGACAGGGGTTAAATTTGAAGAAATGTTGAATGACCTTGAAAGCCGCGGCATAAAGGATAAATATAAGCCGTTTATAAGGGGTGGTCTGTGGGATAATTTTTTAACCAAGTATAATGAGAGCAATCTGATGCATAAAAAGATGCTCTATGTAAGCGAAAAAATTAAAAAGAAGAAGGGCAAAGAAATACCGCCTGAATTGAGGGAGCTTTATCGGGGTCAGTGTAATTGTGCTTACTGGCATGGGCTTTTTGGGGGATTGTATCTAAACTATCTAAGGCATGCAGTATATGAGCACTTGATTGAGGCAGAAAATATTGTTGATAAAAAGGCACATAAAAATAGAAGCTGGATTGAATATAAGGTATTTGATTACGACAAGGACAATCTAAATGAGGTGTTAATAAGCAATAATAAAATAAACGCATATTTTGACCCTGACTGCGGCGGTACCATGTTTGAGTTTGACTACAGGCCGAAGCGATTTAATCTATCAAATACATTAACCCGCAGAGAAGAAGCGTATCATCATAAGGTAAAAGATGTCGAGGCAGGACATCATGGCGGCGGGGCCAATCCAAAATCTATCCATGATATTGTGAAGGTGAAAGAGGCAGGTTTGGGTGATGCAATTGTATATGATCGGTATCTGCGGAGGTCATTTGTTGACCATTTCTTAGGAAGTAACACTGACATCAGAAATTTTATGAGATGCAGCTATCCTGAACTGGGTAATTTTATAGATAAGCCTTATATTGTAGAAAACATATCTCAAGACAAAAAAGGTATTGTTACTCTTGACATGAGAAAAACGGGAAATATTAAGGAAGGCGAATTGCTTATGCCTGTATCCATTTTAAAGAGTTTCAGTTTTTCAAAGGAAAAAGCTGAAATAATCTCTAATTATGAAATTGCAAATATGGGGGATAAAGATATAGATATCTGGTTTGGCATAGAGTTCAATTTAACCTTACTGGCAGGTGACAATGAATTAAGGCATTACATATTTAAAGATGGTTATCATAGTATGGAGGCAGATAAAAGGGTATTAAACAGTGTGGGAGAAATCTCTGATACAAAATTATTTGGCATGAAGGATGAGTGGAATCGTTTTCAAGTAATGCTGTCTTTTGGAGAGCCTGCCTCTTTGTGGTATTTTCCAATAGAGACGGTCTCTCAATCGGAGGATGGATTTGAAAAAACATATCAGGGTTCTGCAATATTATCCCATTGGAAGATGAATTTAAAAAGCATGAAAACAAAGACAATAAAATTGGCTATCGGTATAGGGGAATTTTAAGGGAAAAGCACTTGACAGGAGTATAATATATTGATATATATTAAGTAGTTATAAATTTAAAAAGTTTTCTTAAAAACCTGGTTAATTGCCAGGTTTTTTTATTATGTGGGAAATCCTCCAGAAAAATATAGCGGACAAAAATATCCCGCATATCTATAGCCGTGGTTTTTAAATCCCGCAAAAAGGGCTTTGATAATAAAGTATCAGCAGTGGATAAAAAATCAGCTAATCTTCCTGAAGGTCTTTGGATTGATATTGAGGATATTGGCGATAAGGGATTAAATGTTGAGTTTATAAAAAATCCTTCATATTTTGATTTTAGAGACAGGGATTTTAAAATTGTAAAAGATGTAACAATAAATTGCACTCTGACCAAGTGTGATGAAATTATATATCTAAATGGACAGATTTCCACATTTGTTGAATTGACTTGCAGTAGATGTCTTGATAATTTTACTGATGAGATTAATGCTGAATTTTCAGCCGAGTATCTTCCTGAAAAGGGAGAATCTTCCAATAAGGAAGAACTTGAGCTTATGGAAAGCGACTTAAATGTCTCTTATTACACGGGGGATAACATAGATATACTCCCTACCGTAAGGGACCAGATTTTGTTGTCAATTTCTATAAAGCCTTTATGCAAGGGAAATTGTCTGGGGCTGTGTCCGCATTGTGGTCAGAATTTGAATATTAGTAAATGTAACTGTAAGGAAAATGATATAGATGAAAGATTAGAAATATTGAAGAAGATAAAACTGTGATTAGTACTTGTTCACTAGTCACTATTAACTTTTAAATGGAGGAAATATGCCAGTACCAAAGAAGAAGGTATCCAGATCGAGAAGAGGGAAAAGAAGGTCTCACCATGGTATAAGTCTGCCTATCCTTTCAACTTGTCCTCAATGCCATGAGGTTAAACCGCCCCATCAGGTATGTCCAAATTGCGGATACTACAAGGGAAATGAAATTGTAAAAGTTGAAGAGATGGAGTAATTTAACGCCACAGAGAATACAGAATATAAAGCAGGTAGAGACAGAGAAAAAATCTTTCCTTTACTTGTTCCTTTACCTTATCTTTCTCTCCTGTGTGCCCTCTGTGGCTTATTTGTCTTAATAAAATGAAAATAGCAGTAGACACAATGGGAGGAGATAAAGCCCCATCGGCAATAATTGAGGGGGCAGTCCATGCAGCAAGGGAATTTGGCACTAATATTATTTTAGTTGGAAAGAGAGAGGTCATTTCTTCAGAGCTAAAAAAATATGATGTGAAAAATCTTCCCTTGAGCATAAGACATGCCTCAGAGATTATTGAAATGCATGAATCCCCATCTGTCGCACTCCGCAAGAAAAGAGACTCCTCCATAAAGGTCGGCATAGAGCTTGTTAAGAGGGGTGAGGCTGATGCCTTTGTCAGCGCCGGGAATACTGGGGCTGTTATGGCTGCATCAACCCTTATCCTCAGGACGCTGAAAGGAATTGACAGGCCTGCAATAGCAGTTCAACTGCCAACTGCAAGCGGTCCTGTAATCCTGATAGATGCAGGGGCAAATGTTGACTGCAAACCCCACCAGCTTTTTCAATTCGGCATTATGGGTCATGTGTTTGCCAAGTATGTCCTCGGGAGGGACAATCCCAGAGTCGGAATTTTAAATAACGGAGAGGAAGAAGATAAGGGGAATGAAATTACAAAGGAGGTTCATAAGGTTTTAAAGAAGAGCACCCTTAATTTTATCGGCAATGTGGAAGGGAAGGAATTATATAAAGGTGCAGCAGATGTCGTTGTGAGTGATGGATTTATCGGCAATATTACCCTAAAGGTGAGTGAAAGCCTTGCAGATATGATAGGAAAGGCATTAAAGGGCATATTTACAAAAAGCTGGCGGAGCAAACTTGGTTATCTTTTAATTAAGCCATACTTAGAATCTTTTAAGAAAAGTGTAGACTACTCAGAATACGGCGGTGCGCCCCTCTTAGGTGTAAACGGCATCTGTATAATCGCCCACGGCTCATCATCTCCAAAGGCGATAAAAAATGCCATAAGACAGGCAGGGGAATTTGTAAAAGGAAAGGTAAATATCCATATACAGGAGGATATAGAGCGTAATATTACAATACAGCCGTCGGAGGTTAAAAAAGGCGGGGTATTGAGGGCATTAAAAGAAATCGTAAGTTTTTCAAGGGAAAAAGAAACAGGAAAAGAAGCAACCACAGAGGACACAGAGGAAAAAACTATTTAGCCACTGACTTTTACTAACTAAAACATGCATTAAAAGACTTTACCACTGAAGACACTGAAAGGCACAGAATTGAAAATATTTTATTTCAGTGTCCTGTTGTTATTTTCAGTGATTTCAGTGGTTAAGATTTAAAATAATTATTAAGTCTGTGTAAATCTGTGGCCAAAAAGATATTTTAATATGAAAAGGGTAAAGATTATAGGGACAGGCTCATATGTCCCTGAAAAAGTACTTACAAATTTCGACTTGGAAAAGATGGTTGATACATCCGATGAGTGGATTCATACACGCACCGGAATGTCTGAAAGGAGGATAGCGTCTGACAAGGACAAAGCCTCTGACCTTGCGGTAAAGGCTGCACATAAGGCTTTAAAAGACAGTGGTGTTACTCCTGAAGAGATTGACCTTATTCTCGTTGCCACTGCAACGCCTGATATGTTTTTCCCCTCCACAGCGTGTTTTGTCCAGTCAGCCATAGGTGCAAAAAAGTCTGCTGCATTTGATATATCAGCAGCATGTTCGGGTTATATTTATGCCCTTTCTGTAGCGGAACAATATATAAAAAGTGGAAAATACAAAACAATCCTTTTAATTGCAACTGAGATTTTCAGCCGCTATATTGATTGGACAGACAGAAACACATGTGTGCTGTTTGGTGACGGGGCAGCTGCCACTGTCTTGAAGGGGGTTGGTGGGAATAAGGCTGACGGCATAATATCCACCCTTATATATTCAGATGGTAAATACGCCGACCTTTTGTATTTGATGGGCGGAGGGAGCAGTTCTCCATTAACCCATGAAACAATAGATAATAAACTCCACCTGTTAAAAATGAAAGGGAACTCCCTCTTTAAGATAGCAGTAAAAAATATGGTTAAGGCTGCAAGAGAGGCGTTAACACTAAATGGATATAAGGTCTCTGATATAGACTTGCTCATTCCTCATCAGGCAAACAAAAGGATAATTGATGCCGTAGCAGAGAACCTTGAACTGCCTAAAGAAAAGATATTTGTAAACATAGAAAAATATGGAAACACTTCGGCCGTATCAATCCCCCTCGCACTTGACGAGGCATTAAAGGGAGGAAGGATTAAAGAAGGCGATTTAATCCTTATGGTGGCTTTCGGCGGCGGCCTTACATGGGGTTCGGCATTGATAAGATGGTGATATGAACAAAAAGATTGCATTTTTATTTCCAGGACAGGGTTCTCAGTATGTGGGGATGGGGCAGGATTTCCAGAACGGAAGCAAAAAAGCTGCCGAGATGTTCAAAGAGGCAGATGATATACTCGGAATCAATATCTCCTCTACCTGTTTTAATGGGCCGGAGGAGGCGTTAAAACTGACAGAGAATACACAGCCTGCAATCTTCATAGTGAGTTCAATAGCCAGTGAACTGCTGAAAGAGAATGGAATCTCTCCTGTTATTTCGGCAGGGCATAGTCTTGGTGAATATTCTGCCATATTTGCATCAGGCTCATTAAGGTTTTCTGATGGGGTATCTATAGTGAGGATGAGGGGTAGATTTATGCAAGAGGCGGTTCCTGTCGGGATAGGTGCAATGGCTGCAATAATCGGTTTGGACAGGGGAATAATCGAGGATATCTGCAAAAAGATTTCAGAAGAAGAAAACAATAATCTTGTCCAGCCTGCAAATTATAACAGTCCCGAACAGACAGTTATAGCAGGAAAGAAAGATGCAGTAGAAAAGGCTGCAAAAATAGCACAGGATACAGGGGCAAAAAAGGTAGTGATGCTTCCTGTAAGCGCCCCATTTCATACTTCATTAATGAAGCCTGCCGAAGAAAAACTGTCTATTGAACTTGACAAGCTGAATTTCAATAGACTAAACTTCCCTGTCATTACAAATGTAGATGCAAGGGAAATAAAAAACGGAGACGATGCAAGAAGTTCATTAAAGCGGCAGGTCAGTAATCCTGTCCGATGGGTTGAATCAATGAAATTAATGCTTGATAATGGAATTGATACAATAATAGAATTAGGTCCCGGGAGGGTTCTTTCAGGATTGATGAAGAGAATGAACAAAGACATAAAGTGTCTCAATGTAGAAGACATGAAGAGCCTTGAAAAAACACTGAAGGAACTGACTAATTAGCCACAGAGGGCACAGAGAAAGACAAGAAAATAAAGACACTGAAAGACACAGACAAATTATGATTAACACAGAAATAAAGAACCATAAAAATCATAAATATTCAGTGTAAATCTGTGTCAAAAAAGATTGGTTTTTTCTCTGTGTTCTCTGTGAACTCTGTGGCAAAAGTATTTTATTATGAATCTGAATGGAAAGATAGCAGTTGTAACTGGGGCGGCAAAGGGTATAGGGAAGTCAATTGCCACAGCACTGGCAAAGGATGGTGCCGACCTTGTTATTACTGAAAATGTTACGAGTGCGTCTGATACCGCCAGGAAGATAGAGGCTATGGGAAGAACTGTAGTGGTGGTAAAGGCAGATGTATCAAATCCTGAAGATGCAAACAAAGTAATAGAGTCATGTATTGAAAAGTTTGGCAAAATAGATATACTGGTAAACAATGCAGGCATAAACAAGGATTCGCTTATATTAAGGATGAAAAAAGAGGATTGGGACTCTGTTATAGGCATAAATCTTACAGGGACTTTTAATTGCACAAAGGCGGCATCAAGATATATGATAAAACAGAAAGGGGGGAATATAATAAATATAACTTCTATTGTCGGCGCAATGGGAAATCCGGGGCAGGCGAACTATGCTGCATCAAAGGCAGGCATAATCGGATTTACAAAATCTATTGCCCGTGAACTTGCCTCTCGCAATGTCAATGTCAATGCAATAGCACCCGGCTACATTGTTACTGATATGACAGAGGCACTACCGGAGAATGCAAGAAATGAATTAACAAAACTGATTCCAATGGAGAGATTCGGGACTCCTGAGGATGTAGCCAATTGTGTCTGTTTCCTTGTCTCTGAAAAGGCATCTTATATTACAGGACAGGTAATTCATGTAAACGGCGGGATGTATATGTAACCAACTAATAACTGATAACTAACAACTAATAACAGGTTGTAAGTTATAAGTTATGAGTTATGAGTTAAAAGTTAGAAGGAGGGAGGGATTATGTCAGTAGAACAAAAGGTAAAAGAGATTATTGTAGAGCAGTTAGGAGTTGAAGATAGTGAGGTAACACCCACAGCGTCTTTTGTTAATGACCTCGGGGCTGACTCACTGGATACTGTTGAGCTGGTAATGGCATTTGAAGAGGCATTTGACATAGAGATACCAGATGAGGCAGCAGAAAAAATCGCTACGGTTAAAGATGCAATAGATTATATTGAAAAACACAAATAAGGCAAGATTCAAGGATTCAAGTGGTCAAGGGCTCAAAGGTAAATGCCTTCACTCGAACCCTTGAACCCTCGAATCCTTACCCCTACATCTTATGATGAACAGACGGGTTGTTGTTACAGGACTGGGAATGATCACACCTCTCGGAATAGGTGTGGAGAAGACATGGGAAGCAATCTGTAGAGGGGAATCAGGAATAGGTAATATTACAAGATTTGACGCCTCTGATTTTCCTACAAAGATTGCTGGAGAGGTAAAAGACTTTAATCCATCCGATTACATTGACAAGAAAGAGATTAAAAAGATGGATACCTTTATCCATTATGCACTGGCAGGTGCCATAATGGCAGTGGACGACTCCGGGTTAAAAATCACGGATGAGAATGCCGACATGGTTGGTGTCCTCGTTGGTGCTGGGCTTGGCGGACTCCCCTCCATTGAAAAATATTATGATATATACCTCAAGGAAGGCGTGAGAAGGATTTCGCCTTTCTTTATCCCCATGCTCATAGCAAACCTTGCATCAGGACAGATATCCATAAGATTTGGTGCAAAGGGACCCAATTCATGCGTGGTTACTGCATGTGCAACAGGAACCAATGCAATCGGAGACGCTTATAAAATTATACAGAGGGGTGATGCAGATGTTATGATTGCGGGCGGGACTGAATCGGTAATAACACCTCTCGGAATCGGCGGATTCTGTGCAGCGAGGGCGTTATCAACAAGAAACGATGAACCCAAAAGGGCAAGCCGCCCGTTTGATAAAAACAGGGATGGTTTTGTCATGGGTGAAGGGTCTGGTATATTAATACTGGAGGAAATGGAATCTGCATTAAAGAGAGAGGCGAAGATATATTGTGAGGTCGTCGGTTACGGCATGAGTGCGGATGCATTCCATATAACATCCCCTCCACCCGGCGGAGAAGGGGCTGTCAGGTGCATGAAGATGGCACTGAAGAGCGGCGGAATATCTCCAACTGAAGTGGATTACATAAACGCCCACGCCACATCCACATTTGCAGACAGCCTTGAGACACAGGCTATAAAAACAGTATTCAATGAACACGCTTATAAACTATCAGTCAGCTCTACTAAATCCATGACAGGGCACCTCCTCGGGGCAGCAGGTGGTGTAGAGGCGATATTCTCAATACTTGCCATAGAGAGGGGCACCATACCTCCAACAATCAATTACGAAACAAAAGACCCTGAATGCGATTTAGATTATGTACCCAACACGGCAAGAAAATCAGATGTAAATGTAGCAATGTCAAACTCCTTTGGATTTGGAGGGACAAACGCTACAGTAATATTCAAAAAATATAAGGGATAGGATTCAAGGAGTCAAGTGAAATAAAACCTTGAATATTTGAACCCTCGCCCGCTTGAACCCTTTCACTATGATTTCAGAAGAAAGATTCAGGGAATTAGAAGACCTGCAGGAAAAATTCAAATACAGATTTAAAGATATAAACCTCTTCAATCAGTCACTCACCCATAAATCCTATGTAAATGAAAATATAAGTGAAAACCTGCAGGACAATGAGAGATTGGAGTTTTTAGGCGATGCAGTCCTGAGCCTTGTAGTCAGCGATTATTCAATAAATAAGTTTGCAGACGGTTCAGAGGGAGACCTTACGAAGATAAGGGCAGCAGTTGTCAGTGAGGCGAATCTCTCACTTGTTGCAAGAGAAATGGAAATCGGGAAATTCCTCCTCCTCGGAAAAGGCGAGATTATGACAGGCGGAAGGGATAAGACATCCCTCCTCGCCAATGCCTTTGAGGCAGTGTTAGCTGCTATATACTTAGACAGCGGATACAAAGAGATATTTCAAGTAATCATAAATATATTAAATGACAAGATAGACAAGGTAGCAGGTTATGAACTCCACAGGGATTTTAAAAGCGAGCTTCAGGAGTTTATTCAGAACAAACAGTATTCAATTCCTCAATACAGGGTATCCTCGGAATTTGGACCTCCGCATGAAAAGATATTTGAAGTAGAGTTAATCATTGATGGAAAGGTCTGCAGTATCGGCATGGGGAGGACAAAAAAAGAGGCTGAACAATCTGCAGCAGAAAAGGCTCTGGAACAGTTAAAAACATGATTCAAAAAACAAGAGGCAAGAGGCAAGAGGCAAGAGGCAAGATTTTTTCTTATTTCTTACTTCTGACATCTTGCTTCTATATTTTTTCTCTCCCTATCAACCTCTCCTCTTGTAAAGAAAATAAAGCCCAATCAGACAACCCTACCTTTATAAATTCTGAATACAATAATATTATAAGTGACAGATGGATGGGGATATATTTTAAAGGCAATAAGCTCGGCTTTACAAATTCAGTCGTATATGAAGGCAAGGACGGCTATAAGATTATATCAAAGGCGATTATAAAGATGAGGGCATTAGGAGAGGTTCAGGAGACATCATTCAGTCAGGAGTGTTATCTTACAAAAGATTTGAGGACAATGGGATTTGAATCGCTTAATCAGATAGCAGGCCACAGACAGAAGATTTCAGGTGTTGTAAAAGGTGATAAGCTGCACATGGAGATTGCCTCTGCAGGTGCGGTATCAAAGAGGACAATAGATTTTGACAAAGACACCCATCTATCAGGAGCCCTTGAGCTTGTAATCAGCAAACTCGGCTTGAAGGTGGGAAATAAATACAATATAAAAACATTCATGGAGCCTATTCAGGCTATAGTCCCTTTACAGATAGAAATAAAAAAGAAAGAAAAGATTGAAATTGAGGGTATAGAGAAAGAGGTCTTTTATCTGGAAGAAAAATTTAAAGAACTATCGGCAGGTATATGGGTTACAGAGGATGGAGAGGTTATAAAAGAGGTATCACTTGAAGGACTGGAATCCAGAAAGGAAGATAAGGATACTGCACTGAAATTTGACAGGGAGATAATTCCTGTCAGCAGTCTGATAACATTCAGCCTGATTAAACCTAACAAAGAGATAAAAGAACCGCACACTGTCAAGAGATTAAGATTGAAACTGAAAAACATAAGTAATCCGAATATTATTATTGAAGACCAGAGACAGAAGGTATTAAAAAAGTCAGAAGCAGGAAGAAATACTTATGATGTGGAGATGGAGGTAAAAAGTCAGAAGTCAGAAGTCAGAAGTCAGAAGTTAGAAGAAAAAAACCTTCAAAAATATTTGGAGGAGACGCCTGAGATTCAATCTGATAATCCAGAAATAAAAAAGAAGGCTTTGGAAATAGTTGGTGGAGAATCGGATTCTTTATCAAAGACATTAAAGATTAACAAGTGGGTCTATGATTATCTTGATAAAAAACCCGTAGATACATTTTCAGCAGTTGATGCCCTAAAATCAAAAGAGGGGGAATGCCAGTCCCACTCCAATCTCTTTGCCGCCCTTTCAAGGGCATCAGGTATTCCTACAAAGATTGTAGCCGGGATTGTATATTCAGAAGACTATAATGGCTTTTTGTATCATGCCTGGCCTGAGGTATATATTGGTTTGACAGGCTCATCAGGAGAATGGCTCACCCTTGACCCTACACTTGGCGAGGATGAAGTAGATGCAACCCACATAAAATTAGTTGAAGGTGGCTGGGAGGAGCAGTTAAAACTACTCCACTACATCGGCAAGGTTGGGATAGAGATAATTGAAGTTAATTAATCCCGACAAATCTACCCAAAATTGACTTTAACAGCCCATTTTGATACCCTACCTTTGAAAGGAGGCTAATTCTATGACTAAAACAATAGAGGCAGTATATGAAAATGGCGTCTTTAAACCTGTCAAAAAAGTAAAACTTCCAGAAAAGAGACATTTTAAGCTTATAATCTCTCCAGCAGAAGAAGATGAAAAGGAGATTAAAAAGATTGTGGATAGGCAAAAAAAGGCACTTAAAAAACTTATAGGTATTGGACATAGTGGACTTACGGATGTCAGTGAAAATCATGATAAATACATCTACGAAAGGGATTGGTAATTGCTGAAAGATTATATACTTGTTGATACGAGTGCATGGTATGCCCTCTTTGATGAAGATGAAGGACCAAATCCTTTTTTGGGTGAATTGGCATCAGGACTTGGAGAATTATCAGGAGTTGTTGTTGGAGCAATATTTTTCTTATAAATTAGCCAATCACAACAAAAAGAGGGTCTTGAATCTTGATTTTAAAAAACTACCCGCAACGGCAGATAACAAAGTGCTTAAGGATATCACCAAATGTTTCGTAGTTATCAAGTTCTTGAATCGTCAAAACACGAAATTAAAGAAAAATTAGAAGTTGAAGTTATTAGTTTATAAAACAGGTGAGGAGTTTAGAGTAAGTAACAGATATAACCGAGATATATTGCAATATAAAGTATTCCCTCTGCCTTTGTCAGCCTCCCTTTTAGAAGTCCTGCATAAAATTATTCTTATTACATTAAGAAAGATGCCTGTCAAATGAAATTATTAGAGTAATGGAGAGTAAAAAAATGTATAATATGAAGAATTTATGCGGGCAATTATTCTGGAGAATAAAATAATAGGTAATTCATCCCTTTTAAAAACGCGAAGGGACAAATATTATAAGATGAGATTTTCCTGTGACAACTTCTCAGTCGCTTCACCCGGGCAGTTTGTTATGATAAGGGTGAATAACTCCTATGACCCATTTTTAAGACGACCTATGAGTATTTACAGGATACCCCATCACCCCACCTTAAAAAAGGGAGGCAGGGGAGGATTTGAAATTCTTTATCAAGTTGTCGGGAAAGGGACTAATATAATGTCAGAACTCAAAAAGGGGGATGAGATTGATGTCCTTGGTCCCCTTGGACGAGGTTTCTGGATACCTGAAAAAATAGAGAGGGCAATTATTGTTGCTGGTGGAATAGGTGTTGCACCAATGGTAGCACTAACAGAAGAAATAAGATGCACTATGCAAGATGCAAGATGCAAGATAACTGTCTTTATTGGTGGGAAGACAAAAAATGATATTTTATGCAAAGAGAATTTTAAAAAGATAGGTGCAAAAGTTCATATAGCTACAGAAGACGGCTCAATGGGTAAAAAGGGAACATCTGTTGACCTCTTTAAAACATTTATAACAGATTCTCAATCGTCAATCTTCAATCGTCAATCGTCAATCATATTCGCCTGTGGGCCACAGAGAATGTTAAAGGCTGTGGCAGATATTGCAAGAGATAAAAATATGGATTGTCAGGTTTCTCTGGATAAAAGGATGGCTTGCGGGACAGGGGCGTGTCTTGGATGTGTGGTGAAAGTTCGGAGTTTGGAGTTTGGAGTTCGGAATTCAAATCCGCAATCCGCAATCCGCAATCCGCAGTCCTATAAGTGTGTCTGTACAGATGGACCTGTCTTTGATGCGGAGGAGATAAACTTGTAGTGAGCGGAGCGAATCTATGGGAAAAGATATAAAAAGAGTGGTCAGAAAAGATATATCAAAGATAAACTTATCTGTTAACATTGCAGGGATTTTGATGAAAAACCCTGTAATGGTGGCATCAGGGACATTTGGTTATGGCGAGGAGTATGCAAAATATATAGACCTTAACAAACTTGGAGCAATTGTTGTTAAGGGATTATCCCTTACTCCGAGAGAAGGCAATCCTCCGCCGAGGATTGTGGAGACATCAGCAGGGATGCTTAATTCCATAGGTCTGCAGAATATTGGCATAGATTCCTTTGTAAATGATAAACTCCCATTTCTTGAAAAATTTGATACAAAGGTAATTGTAAATTTCTTTGGCGATTCTATAGATGAATACTGCGAGGTAGCAAAAAAGGTTGATTCTGTCTCTGGCATTCATGGGCTTGAGATGAATATATCGTGTCCAAATAAAAAGGAAGGATGGCTTGAATTCGGGACAAACCCTGATTTAGCATTTCGTGTAGTTAATGCTGTTAGAAAAAACACAAGACTCCCATTGATAGTAAAATTGTCTCCCAATGTAACTGATATAACTGTTATTGCAAAGGCTGCTTCTGATGCAGGGGCAGATGCAATTTCTCTTATCAATACACTCTCAGGGATGGTTATTGATATTAAGACAAGAAAGCCCAAACTTGCAAATATAATCGGAGGGCTTTCTGGTCCAGCCATTAAACCGGTTGCTTTAAAAATGGTCTGGCAGGTTGCAAAAACTATCAAATTGCCAATAATCGGAGTAGGCGGTATTATGACCTATGAAGATGCCATTGAATTTATGATTGCCGGCGCCTCTGCTGTTCAGATAGGAACTGCCAACTTCATTGACCCGGCATCATCAGAAAAAATTATAGACGGGCTGAAATTATATTGCGGGCAAAATAGTATTAAAGATATAAATGAGATAGCAGGGTCTATTGCAATTTGATTATTTTATTTTTTTTAATATATTTTTGTAAAATTAATTTATGGATGTGATAAACTTACGGATAGCAATGGCACAGATAAATACGACTGTCGGTGACATTGATGGCAATGCGAAAAAGATTATTGAATACATAGAAAAGGCAGAGGGATTAAAGGCAGATATTGTAGTGTTTCCAGAGCTATCTGTGACAGGCTATCCGCCCGAAGACCTTTTGATGAAGGCAGATTTTATCAGAGGCAACAAAGAGTCTCTAAAGAAAATCGCAAAGAAGACTAAAAATATAACTGCCATTGTGGGTTTTGCTGACAAAAAAGATGATGCTGTTTACAACGCAGCAGGCATTTTAAATAATGGAAAAATTAAAGGCGTATATTATAAAATATATCTTCCGAATTACGGCGTCTTTGATGAGAAAAGATATTTTCAGCCTGGAAATGAATGCCCGGTATTTGTGATAAATGGAGTTGTTACAGGGATAAATATATGTGAAGACATATGGTATTATGATGGCCCTCCGAGATGGCAGGTAAAAAAAGGGGGAGCGGGGCTCATAATAAATATTTCTTCATCGCCATACCATGCAGGTAAGGGAGGAATAAGAAAAAGGATGCTGTCAAAAAGGGCGAGGGAGAACAACTGCCACATAGTTTATAACAATCTTGTGGGGGGACAGGATGAGCTGGTATTTGATGGTAATGGATTCATATTTAACAAAAAGGGGAGGCTGATTACACAGGGGAAACAGTTTGAAGAGGATATCATATTTGCAGATATTCAGGTTGAAGGAAGATACAGAAAAATTACAAAACAATCAGGCAAAATCCCTGCCCTCAAAGTTATAAAAATAAGTGAAAAAAGCACCTATGATAAAAAACCTCCTCTCCCTGAAACACCTAAAAATAAACCGCTTGATACATTAGGCGAGATATACAATGCCCTTGTTCTCGGGACAAGGGATTATGTAAAAAAGAATGGATTTTTAAAGGTTGCAATAGGGCTGAGCGGCGGTATAGATTCAGCCCTTACGGCTGTCATTGCTGTAGATGCACTTGGAAAAGATAATGTAATAGGCGTCTCCATGCCTTCGCCGTTCTCATCGGTTGGGAGCATTACAGACTCGGAAGAGTTATCAAACAATCTCGGCATAAGATTAATAAAAATATCCATATCAAATTTGATGGATGCTTACGATGAGGCATTAGAAGGGACATTTGAAGGACTGCAAAGAAATACAACGGAAGAAAACATACAGGCACGTATCAGGGGAAATATTGTTATGGCACTCTCAAATAAATTTGGCTGGCTCGTCCTGACTACAGGGAACAAGAGCGAAATCAGCACAGGCTACTGCACACTTTATGGTGATATGGCAGGCGGGTTTGCAATTTTGAAGGATGTGCCAAAAACACTTGTTTATGAACTTGCAAAACATAAAAATTCTATAGAAAGGAGGGAAATAATAACGAGGGATATATTAGAGAAGGAGCCATCTGCCGAACTGAAACCCAACCAAAGGGATGCAGATACGCTTCCTCCATATCCTGTTTTAGACCCAATCCTCCATGCTTATGTAGAGGATGATAAGTCAATAGACGAGATTGTAAGAAGGGGATATAAAATGGAGATAGCAAAAAGGGTAATCGGCATGGTTGACAGGAATGAATATAAGAGAAGACAGGCTTCGCCGGGCGTCAAAATAACACCAAAGGCATTTGGAAGAGATAGAAGGCTGCCAATAACAAACAGGTATCAACAAGATTAAATTCAACCTTACTTAAAGGAGGGAAAATAGATGGTGCTTGTACCAAAAAAGATGTTTTTTACAAAAGGTGTTGGAACTCACAAAGAGGAGCTCCGCTCTTTTGAGCTTGCCTTAAGGGATGCAGGTATTGAGAAATGCAATCTGGTTTATGTATCAAGTATATTGCCGCCTGGCTGTAAGATAATCAGTAGAAAAGAAGGATTGAAACAGTTGATACCCGGTATGATAACATACTGCGTCCTTGCAAGATGCGGAAGTAATGAGCCTCACAGGCTGGTTGCTGCGTCCGTAGGCTGTGCAATACCGACAGACAAAAATACCTACGGCTATCTAAGTGAACATCACTCTTATGGCAAGACTGAAAAATCTGCAGGTGATTATGCAGAAGACCTTGCTGCAGCTATGCTTGCATCAACCCTTGGTGTTGAGTTTGATGAAAATAAAAGCTGGGATGAGAAAAAAGAGGTGTTCAAAATCAGCGACAGGATCGTTAGGACTGCAAATATAACCCAGACCGCGGTTGTAAAGAGCGGCTACTGCACAGTAGTTTCTGCTGCAGTATTTTTATTTTAGTGAAAAATCTTATTATTGTTATCTATAATGATGACCGTGAAATAAAAAGAGGGTCTGAGGAAGATATAATCTCACTGCAATCCGTAATAAAAACATCTGAAGGTGTTGAAAGGGCATTGATTGAATCTAACTTTAAGACCCTCAGAATCGGTTTAAATTCAAAAAATCTAATCAGGACAATTGAAAAGATAGAGGAATCAAAGCCATGCCTCATATTTAATCTCTGCGAGGCATTTGATGGCGACCCTTCTTTAGAATCAAATGTAGCTGCCATCTTTGAACTGCTAAATGTCGTCTACACAGGATCACCACCCTCTGCAATAGGTTTAACATCCAATAAGGAAAAAACAAAACAGCTTCTGATCCAGAATAACATCCCTGTCCCGGCAGGATTATCAATCAATACAATCCAGAATCTGGAATCTCGGGGCACCCGTGAAAACGGGCCATGGAATCTGAAATTTCCACTTATGGTAAAGCCACAGTCGGAGGATGGCAGTGTTGGGATTGACAGCAATTCAGTAGTTTTTAATTTTGATACACTGAAAGAGAAATTTGAATATATATTCAATAAATATAATCAGCCTGTAATAGTAGAGGAATATATTGAAGGGAGAGAATTTAATGTATCAATCTTAGGAAATAACCCGCCCCATATTTTTCCTGTTGCCGAGGTTGATTACTCTAATACACCCCCAAAAGCCCCAAAGATACTCTGTTATAAATCCAAATGGATGAAAAATAGCGACAGCTATAGGCTCACACCATCTTTGTGTCCTGCAAATATCTCAGTTGAAATAGAGAATAGTATAAAAGAGGTTGCATTAAAGACATTTGAGGTTACAGGGTGCAGAGACTATGCAAGAGTTGACATACGGCTGGATAATAACAATACACCTTTTGTTTTGGAGATGAATGCAAACCCTGACATATCAATAGGCGATGGGATGGCAAAATCTGCAGGGGTAGACGGCTGGTCATATAATAAATTAATAAAAGGCATTGTCAGCACTGCAATAGAAAGATTTAATGAAAATAAAAATTAGAAAGACAAAAAGTGAAGACAGAAAAGCCATTAAAACCATACTCATTGATACACAAATATTTAATCAGGAAGAGATTGAGTGTGCCTTAGAACTCATAGATATTTATCTTAATAATCCTTCTCAAAAAGATTACTTGATTACATCTGCCATAAATGAAGACGATAAAATAATAGGATATGTCTGCTATGGAAAAGCACCACTTACAAATGGGGCTTATGACCTTTACTGGATTGCAGTAAAACCTGAATACCAGAGGCATGGCATAGGCAAGATACTCCTTAACCATGTAGAAGAAAAAATAGCAGAACTTTCAGGAAGATTACTTTTCGCCGAAACATCTTCAAGGGCAGTCTATGAGAAGACAAGGCAATTTTATATTAATAACAACTTTTCTGAAGAGGCAAGGATAAAGGACTTTTACTCCAAAGGAGACGATAAAATAATCTATAGAAAGGACATACTTTAAAAATAAAAAACCCCATCCACTTTCGTAAATGGGGTTTTAATTTACTCCCGGCAGTGTCCTACTCTCCCACACCGTCGCCAGTGTAGTACCATCGGCGCTGGAGGGCTTAACTTCCGTGTTCGGGATGGGAACGGGTGTTTCCCCTCCGCTATTACCGCCGGAAAACTTTAAAATCTATATTAACAAATGATATGTATCTGGAAAAAGATATTTTATATGGTCAAGCGATCGACCGATTAGTACTGGTTAGCTACATGCGTTACCGCACTTCCACACCCAGCCTATCAACCTCGTAGTCTTCGAGGGGTCTTACCCCATATAGTTGCCCATATGAGAAGGATATCTAATCTTGAGGTCAGTTTCCCACTTAGATGCTTTCAGCGGTTATCTGGTCCGAACATAGATACCCAGCTATGCCCTTGGCAGAACAACTGGATCACCAGAGGTTCGTTCATCCCGGTCCTCTCGTACTAGGGACGAATCCTCTCAAATATCCTGCGCCCACGACGGATAGGGACCAAACTGTCTCACGACGTTTTAAACCCAGCTCACGTACCGCTTTAATGGGCGAACAGACCAACCCTTGGGACCTGCTTCAGCCCCAGGATGCGATGAGCCGACATCGAGGTGCCAAACCTCCCCGTCGATATGGACTCTTGGGGGAGATAAGCCTGTTATCCCCGGCGTACCTTTTATCCGTTGAGCGATGGCCCTTCCACACAGAACCACCGGATCACTAAGACCTGCTTTCGCACCTGCTCGACTTGTAAGTCTTGCAGTCAAGCTCCCTTATGCCTTTACACTCGATGGCTGGTTTCCAATCAGCCTGAGGGAACCTTCGTGCGCCTCCGTTACTCTTTGGGAGGCGACCGCCCCAGTCAAACTACCCGCCTAGCACTGTCCCTGCTCCGGATTACGGAGCGAGGTTAGAATTCCAGAACAATAAGGGTGGTATTTCACTGGTGACTCCACCGAGACTAGCGTCAAGGTTTCAAAGTCTCCCACCTATGCTACACATATTGACCCAAAATCCAATACCAGGGTATAGTAAAGGTGCACGGGGTCTTTCCGTCCTGTCGCGGGTATCCGGCGTTTTCACCGGAAGATCAATTTCACTGAGTCCCTGGTCGAGACAGCGCGGCCAGCGTTACGCCATTCGTGCAGGTCGGAACTTACCCGACAAGGAATTTCGCTACCTTAGGACCGTTATAGTTACGGCCGCCGTTTACCGGGGCTTCGGTTTAGAGCTTTGCCTTACGGCTAACCCCTCCCCTTAACCTTCCGGCACCGGGCAGGCGTCAGACCATATACATCGTCTTACGACTTAGCATAGTCCTGTGTTTTTAATAAACAGTCGCAGCCGCCATTTCTCTGCAACCTTCTTCGGCTCGGGGGGCGAACCCCTCTACCTACAGAAGGCACTCCTTATTCCGAAGTTACGGAGCTAGTTTGCTGAGTTCCTTAACCAGGGTTCTCTCAAGCGCCTTAGGATTTTCTCCTCACCCACCTGTGTCGGTTTATAGTACGGTCACCCTTGTCTCTCCTTAGAGGTTATTTCTTGGCAGTGTGGGATCAGTTAGTTACACCTCCCCCATAGGATTGGTGCCTCATCAGCCTCGGAGATAACGGTATCACGGATTTGCCAGTGATACCCCCCTACACTTCTGAACCGGGACATCCATCACCCGGATAACCTACCCTCCTGCGTCACCCCATCGTGATAGCGATACAAAGGTGGTACAGGAATATTAGCCTGTTTTCCATCACCTACGCCTCTCGGCCTCGGCTAAGGGACCGACTAACCCTGAGTGGATTACCCTTCCTCGGGAAACCTCAGGTTTACGGCGAACGGGTTTCTCACCCGTTTTATCGTTACTTATGCCGACATACTCACTTCCATACGGTCCAGCAGTCCTAACGGTCTACCTTCACTCCTGTATGGAACGCTCCCCTACCATTATGATTGCTCATAATCCACAGCTTCGGTAATAGGCTTGAGCCCCGTTGGATTTTCGGCGCAAGATCACTTGACCAGTGAGCTATTACGCTTTCTTTAAAGGATGGCTGCTTCTAAGCCAACCTCCTGGCTGTCTAAGTAATCTCACAACCTTCTCCACTTAGCCTATATTTTGGGACCTTATCTGGTGGTCTGGGTTCTTTCCCTCTCGACAATGGATCTTATCACCCACTGTCTGACTCCTGCAATACCATGAGCGGCATTCAGAGATTGGTTGGATTTGGTAGGCTGGTAAGCCCCCTAGTCCATCCGGTGCCTTACCTCCGCTCACTACCTTGCAAGGCTATACCTAAATATATTTCGGGGAGAACCAGCTATCGCCAGCCTTGTTTAGCCTTTCACCCCTATCCACAGTTCATCGAATAACTTTTCAACGTTAACTCGTTCGGGCCTCCATCCCGTGTTATCGGGATTTCACCCTGACCATGGGTAGATCGACTGGCTTCGGGTCTACTCTACGCAACTAATCGCCCTATTCAGACTCGCTTTCGCTGCGGCTTCGCTCCTCAAGGAGCTTAACCTTGCTGCGCATAGTAACTCGCCGGCTCATTATACAAAAGGTACGCGGTCACGCTTTCCCCGGTTACCCGGGGCATTGCGCTCCCACTGCCTGTAGGCTTACGGTTTCAGGTTCTATTTCACTCCCCTCACAGGGGTTCTTTTCACTTTTCCCTCACGGTACTTGTGCACTATCGGTCGCTAAGTAGTATTTAACCTTGGAAAGTGGTCTTCCCGGATTCCCACGGGATTTCACGGGTCCCGTGGTACTTAGGAACCTGATCCAGAGAGGGTATATCTTTTTGCCTACCGGACTGTCACCGTCTATGGTGGGTATTTCCATACCCTTCGGCTAAGACATACCTTTGTAACTCTCCGTTGAATTTGCATATTCAACCGACCAGGCCCTGCAACACCGAATGCACAACGCATGCAAGCTTGACATACATCCGGTTTAGGTTGTTCCCTTTTCGCTCGCCACTACTTGGGGAATCTCTTTTGATTTCTTTTCCTCAGGGTACTGAGATGTTTCAATTCCCCCGGTTATCTTCCATCACCTATGAATTCAGTGACAGATGTTACAAGTTCACTTGTAACCGGTTTGCCGATTCGGGTATCCACGGATCAACGCCTGTTGACGGCTCCCCGAGGCTTTTCGCAGCCTGCTACGCCCTTCATCGTCTCTTAGCGCCAAGGCATCCACCGTAAGCCCTTTAAAGCTTGACCATAAAAATGATCTTTTTTTACCCAGATACTATATTCATTTGTCAAAGAGCGAATCTAAACACAATAACAAATTAAAAATTACGAATTCTAACCTTCATAATTATTAATTTGATTTTTAACTTGGTGGAGGTGAACGGGATCGAACCGATGACCTCCTGGTTGCAAACCAGGCGCTCTCCCAACTGAGCTACACCCCCCATGAAACCAAATCCTAAATTTAAAATTCTAAACTCTAAATTTATTTGGAATTTAGATATTAGTATTTAGAATTTGTTTTATGGTGGGCCTGGAAAGATTTGAACTTTCGACCCCACGCTTATCAAGCGTGTGCTCTAACCAGCTGAGCTACAGGCCCCAAAAAAACAATGATTAGTGTCAGTTACATGGCTGTTTCTGAAGCTAACCACTATCCCATTGCCTATAAACTCACTGGCTTTTCCAGTCACCAGTCACTTTTTCCACTAGTCACTGCGTTTGATCTCTCAGAGCTAAATAGGTGCTTCGATCTTACGGGACCGACCTTGGATTCCGGCGATTCCTATTTCAAATCACCATGGTCTCCTTAGAAAGGAGGTGATCCAGTCGCAGGTTCCCCTACGGCTACCTTGTTACGACTTCACCCCAATCACCGGCCATACCTTAGGCACCTGCCTCCCTTGCGGGTTAGCTCAGCGACTTCTGGTACAACAGGCTTTCGTGGTGTGACGGGCGGTGTGTACAAGGCCCGGGAACGTATTCACCGCGGCGTTCTGATCCGCGATTACTAGCGATTCCAACTTCATGGAGTCGAATTGCAGACTCCAATCTGAACTGAGGCCGCTTTTTTGGGATTGGCTCCCCCTCGCGGGTTTGCAACCCTTTGTAACGGCCATTGTAGCACGTGTGTTGCCCTGGACATAAAGGCCATGAGGACTTGACGTCATCCCCACCTTCCTCCGGCTTATCGCCGGCAGTTTCCTTAGAGTTCCCAGCATTACCTGATGGCAACTAAGGATAAGGGTTGCGCTCGTTGCGGGACTTAACCCAACATCTCACGACACGAGCTGACGACAGCCATGCAGCACCTGTGCACGAGTCCTTGCGGACTCCAACATTTCTGCTGGATCCCCGTGCATGTCAAGTCCAGGTAAGGTTTTTCGCGTTGCGTCGAATTGAACCACATGCTCCACCGCTTGTGCGGGCCCCCGTCAATTCCTTTGAGTTTCAACCTTGCGGTCATACTCCCCAGGCGGGGCACTTAATGCGTTAGCTGCGGCACGGAAGGGGTCGATACCTCCCACACCTAGTGCCCATCGTTTACAGCTAGGACTACCGGGGTATCTAATCCCGTTTGCTCCCCTAGCTTTCGCGTTTCAGTGTCAGTAACGGTCCAGAGAGCCGCCTACGCCACAGATGTTCTTCCCAATATCTACGCATTTCACCGCTACACTGGGAATTCCACTCTCCTCTCCCGTACTCAAGCCATACAGTATCAAAGGCACTTCCTCAGTTAAGCCGAGGGATTTCACCTCCGACTTATATGACCACCTACACGCCCTTTACGCCCAATAATTCCGAACAACGCTTGCCTCCTACGTATTACCGCGGCTGCTGGCACGTAGTTAGCCGAGGCTTCTTCCACCAGTACCGTCAGTCCCTGCAATTATTAATGGCAGAGATTTTCGTCCCGGTCGAAAGGAGTTTACAACCCGAAGGCCTTCATCCTCCACGCGGCGTTGCTGCGTCAGGCTTTCGCCCATTGCGCAATATTCCTCACTGCTGCCTCCCGTAGGAGTCTGGCCCGTATCTCAGTGCCAGTGTGGCTGATCGTCCTCTCAGACCAGCTAACCATCATCGCCTTGGTAGGCCGTTACCCTACCAACTAGCTAATGGTACGCGAGCCCATCCTCAAACAATAGCTTATAAATAGAGGCCACTTTTAACCCCTTTCCTTACGGAATGTGGTCTTATGCGGTATTAGCCCACCTTTCGGTAAGTTATCCCACATTTGAGGGCAGGTTGCTCACGTGTTACTCACCCTTGCGCCACTTTACTCGGAGATTGCTCCCCTTTCTCGTTCGACTTGCATGTGTTAGGCACGCCGCCAGCGTTCGTTCTGAGCCAGGATCAAACTCTCCACTTTAAAATCTAATTTACCATTTAAATGGTAACCTGTTACTTCTTCAAAGGATCGTAATCCTTAAATTAGTTGACCCGTAAAATCGATTAAGCATCCTATTTAGTTTTCAAAGATCAAATCAACCGACAAAAAATCAATTTATAACAAACTACTTTTTTTGTCAAGAACTTTTTTCAGGAAAGAACAACTGCAGTTTTAGGGGAAAGTAATTTCTTATCGCTGCAATACCTTTTTTCTCTCTTCTATTAGTAATATATTACTTTTCACTTTATCAGTCAATACAATTCTCCCTAAATTTTCCTTCTTGCCCTTGCCTCATAATTATATTTCTGTTATAGTTTCAAAAGTTATGAAAAACACAATAGTAGCAGTAATTGGCGGAGGGGCGTGGGGAACAGCTCTTGCAAACCTTTTAGGAGAGAAGGGAGTCAAAGTAAATCTGTGGGTATATGAATCCGACCTCTGCAAAATCATAAAAGAAAAGAGAGAGAATACCTTCTTTCTCCCCGAAGTAAAATTATCAGAAAATATTTTACCCTCCGTTTCCATGAAAGAGGCTTCAGAGGGTGTGAGGATTTTTATTATCGCCTCCCCTTCCCATGTATTAAGAAGCGTCCTAAATTCTTTAAAGGAATACATCCCAAAGGATGTAATTATTGTAAGCGTAACAAAAGGAATTGAGAATGACACCTTAAAATTACCTTCTCAAATATTTGAGGAGATATTATCAAAAGAGATTTATAATAGTACTGCCTATCTATCAGGGCCTACATTTGCAAAAGAGGTTATTAATAAACTTCCTACGGCTGCAACAATTGCTGCAAAGGATAGAGGCATTGCCGAATATATTCAAACCCTTTTTAATACAACATATTTTCGTATATATACACATACAGATATAATAGGAGTTGAAATAGGAGGGGCAATAAAAAATGTGATTGCAATTGCGGCCGGTGCATCAGATGGGCTTGAATTTGGAAATAGTGCAAGGGCAGCCTTGATAACAAGGGGACTGACAGAGATGGTAAGACTTGGTACTGCCATGGGGGCTGACCCTGTAACATTTACAGGCCTCTCCGGAATAGGGGATTTAGTCCTCACATGCACAGGGGATTTGAGCAGAAACAGGAGTGTAGGAATTAAACTTGGTCAGGGCATAAAATTAGATGAGATATTAAGAGATATGAGGATGGTAGCTGAAGGGGTAAAGACAACAAAATCAGCCTATGAATTAGGGAAAAAACATAAAGTTGAACTCCCGATAATAAATGAGGTCTATGCTATACTTTATGAAGGGAAAAGCCCAAAGGATGCAGTAGTAAATCTCATGGGAAGAGCATTAAAAAAGGAATTCCAATGAATACCGAGAAACCACTACTCATACCTTAAATAACTAACTACGACACTTTAGTCTTTTTCTAAATTCACAATCAATGGGCTATCCTTTGTCTCCCATATACCTTTATCAATATTTTTACCATCCTTGAAAGCGAGGTAGCTGTATTTGCCATAGTGAATTAGTTTTGAGCCAGTTATTCTTATGCTGTTCGGGTCAAAGCCTATGATTATCATTATGGCTTTGTCAGGGTTGAATTTGTTTGGAATAGTCAAGACAGTGAAATATCCTTCCCCCTGATAACTTTTGTTGTTAATAGTAACCTTGTTCTTTTCTATTAATGTTCCATCTGGCAATTTATCAAGTAGTCTTTCTAATAATTTATTCTCATTTAAACCCCCAAATATGAATAGGGCATTATTTTTAATATCTTCCATTGTCAAATCCACATCATTTTTCATCCCTCCTTTATCCCCCCCTTCAAAAAATGGGGGGGTTGGGGGTAAGAAAGCACCTGAAATATCTTTGTAGGTATCAATGAGTTCTTTATCTCCGCCTGTAGGCAGGACAATTATTTTATTTTTATCCCCCATCACCCTGCTTATCGTGGGAGGCGTCTCTTGTTTATGGAGGAGTCTGAAAATATCTGCATGAGGGTCTATGGAGAGGCTTAAAGGTCTGTCGGCAGTTCTTATCTCTATAGATTCTTCTTTGTCCTTTATTCTGATTATTTTTTTTGCCTTTCCTTTTTCTGTGGTAATTTCTATAGAGACATTGAGTAAATAAGGCTTCCCATCCTGAACTAATTTAAAGGATGTAATATAGCCTTCTCCTTTTTTTTTATATGCAGCATTTTTTAGATTTAAAAATGGGGCGCCTGGAACTTCTATCCATTGTTTAAAGAACCAGCCGAGAGGCTCTCCATTTACCTCTTCAAAGATTTTTTGAAGGTCTATCCATGAGGTTACTTTAAAGGACTGCCTCTTTATAATCTCTTTTAAGGCAGAAAAGAATTTTTCATCCCCTAACTCTATCCTTAACATGTGAAATACAAAAACAGATTTATTATATCCAATAGCCCTTGTGAATGTCTCTGTTCTGCTCTTGAAATCACTAAGTGGAAAATCATTCCCTTCATTTATATAGCTATTGTAACCCCTCAGCATCTCCTTCCTGTAATTAATCCCCTCGCCCTTCATTTCTTTATAATAATGGTCTGCCAAATATGTCGTAAGCCCTTCACACCAGTTTCCTGATTCATAATCTACATAGACAGAGTTTCCCCACCAGTTATGAAGAACCTCATGCCCCAGTGATGTATCTTTTATAAAGGGGAGGCGGAGTATCTCCTGACCAAGAAGTGTAAATGTCGGGAAGCCGTAGCCTGTCGGAAGGAAATTTGAGACTACACTGAATTGACCGAATGGATATTTACCAAGTAATCCCTCATAGAGTTTTAGATAATTTTTAACTGATTCAATATATCCGTCTGATAAATCTTCGTCTTTGGGGGAAAAGTATGTATATATCTTTATATCATTATAATTGCTCTCTGAGATTATATACTTACCCCCTACAAGGAATATCTCCTCTGAAGGGTTTAAGAATTGAAAAGAGGTTGTAATTTTATCTCCCTTTTCTTCTCTCCTAATTCTGTCACCAGCAGTGATATATTCATAACCCTTCTCGGATGTGATATTTATTTTATAAGCGAAGTCTTTGCCCCCTTCCACTACAGGATACCAGAGTGCAGAAGGTGAAAGAAAAATCCCCTCTTCGCCTATATACCCGACAGTTTCATCAGATATAAATTCTCTTGAGAATTTTGGCTTCTCAGGTTTTTTATCAAAGGTAATGGCATATTTTATTTCTAAGGTAATAAGCCCCCCCTGCCCCCCTTTTTCAAAGGGGGATGATGGGGGATTCTCAGGCATTTTAATATCAACCTCGTAAACCTTTTTTAAAAAGGGATTCTCCTTAAGCCCCCCTTCAAATTTTGTTATATTCCCGTTGAGCCGTAATTCTGCAATTTTTACAGATTCATTTAATAACAGACTTATACTGTCGGCATGATAGGATTTAATTGTAAGCATGTCTGTTGCAGTTAATCTATGGGCTGTTATATCAATGTCTATGTCTATTTTATGGGAATTGATAGAGTAAGCAAAACTGAAGGCTGAATACAGAATACAGAAAACAAAAGACAGAAGACAGACTTTTATTTTCTGTCCTCTGTCCTCTGGCTTCTGACTTCTGCCTCTTAACTCATAACTCATAACTTATTACAGATAAATTTATGGCAAAGATTATTTATTCCCTGTGCAACAAAAGTCAAAGTTTGACTCATACTAACACCACCTGATATAATTTTCAATAAGTTATGGACTACAAAGATTTAATTAAAAAAGTTCAAAAACCATCCCGATATATTGGGAAAGAGATAAACTCCGTTCATAAAGATTTATCAAAGGTAAAAACAAAGATTGCCCTTATCTTCCCCGACCTTTATGAAATGGGGATGTCACATCTGGGATTAAAAATACTCTACCATATTATCAATTTAAGAGATGATGCTGTAGCTGAGAGGGTATTTGCACCTGATACTGATTATGAAGAACTCTTGATCAAAAACAATCTCCCCCTCGCAAGCCTTGAGTCCTCTATCCCTTTAAATCAGTTTGATATGCTGGGATTCACACTCCAATACGAACTCAGCTATACGAACATATTAAATATTTTAAGATTGGGGGGGGTACCTTTAAGACAGGCAGATAGAAAGGATGACACTCCTCTTGTCATCGGTGGCGGACCATGTGTGTTTAACCCTGAGCCATTATCAGATTTTTTCGACCTCTTTGTCATTGGGGATGGGGAAGAGGCAATTTCAGAGCTTATTGATAAATATCAGGACTTAAAAAAGAAAAATTTATGCCGTGCCGAGATATTAAATAATCTATCAGATATTGAAGGTATTTATGTCCCCTCCCTTTTCTCTGTGTCATATAAAGATGATAATACTATTGAGAAGATAGTCGGCTTAAAGGAGGGGTATAACTCAGTAAAAAAGAGGACAATCTATGACCTGAATTCTTCTCCATATCCTGCATCTCAGATTGTCCCATATACATCGCTCATACATGACAGGGTATCTGTAGAGATAGACAGGGGCTGCACACATGGCTGCAGGTTCTGTCAGGCAGGCATTATTTACCGCCCATTGAGGGAGAGAACGCCTCAAAAAGTTGAAGAGATATTACAGGAAACTCTTAAAAATACAGGATATGAAGAGATTTCTCTCGGCAGTTTGAGTTCCGGAGACTATTGCAATATTACCCCTCTTGCAAAGGCAATTATGAATAAATTTGAAAAGGATAAGATATCTATCTCCTTACCTTCTCTCCGTCCCGACACACTTAATCAGGAGTTATTAAAGGAGATCAGCAGGGTGAGAAAGACAGGCTTTACTATTACAATAGAGGCAGGGACACAGAGGATGAGGGATATAATAAATAAAAAGATTAAAGAGGAGGATATATTTTCAGCAGTAAATTCAATTGCCTCATCAGGGTGGGATTCTCTAAAGCTGTATTTTATGGTAGGACTCCCCTATGAAACAGATGATGATATTGAGGGAATATACAATATCTGCACCCAGATTTTAAATAGGGAGAAGAGAATAAAGAATATAAATGTTGGCATATCATCCTTAGTTCAGAAGGCACATACGCCATTTCAGTGGGTCGGGCAGGAAGGGATGGATAGTTTAAAGAGAAAACTCAGCTATCTGTATAAAAAGTTTAAACCCAATAGAAAAATTAATATGAAATGGCATAAGGTGGAGATAAGTTTTCTTGAAGGTGTATTTGCAAGGGGTAACAGAAGGCTGGGTAAAGTGCTGGAGGCTGCCCATGAGATGGGATGCAAATTTGACGGGTGGACCGAGAGATTTGATTTTAATAAGTGGATGGAGGCATTTAACAGATGCGGGGTTAATCCTGAATTTTATGCAAATAGAAATATTAATAAAGATGAAATTCTGCCGTGGGGGCATATCAAGACAGGTATAAGCCAGAAATTTTTATATAAAGAATTTGAGGCATCGGTTAAAGATATTCTGTCTTCTGACTGCCGCTATGAAGGATGTATCGGCTGCGGGCTTGACCCCAAAAAGTGCCTGATATTAAATAAGAGTCAGGATGCAGGGGTCAAGGGTCAAGGGAGAGAAGAAGACTCAGTGCCCAAAACTATTCCTCAACCTGCAATTTCTTCATCTGTACACAGTCGTGTTAGAATACGGTATGAGAAAAAGGATGATATGAAATTTTTATCACACCTTGAAGTGGGGAGGGCATTCAGCAGGGCATTCAGGAGGACAGGGATACATCTTCAATATTCAGACGGATACCACCCCCATCCAAAGATAGCCTTTGGATTTGCACTCCCTGTCGGGATAGAGAGCCGCTGGGAATATTTTGATGCTGAGCTTAGTAGTAATATAAAAACAGATGAAATAATAAATAAGCTCAATACTGAACTCCCTTCAGGGTTAAAGGCGATATCTGCAGAGTTTATTCCGTCCGGAACAAGGTCTATCTCTGACATAACTAACAAAATTATCTTTTCAGTCAGCCTTCAGCCTTCAGCCTTCAGCCTTCAGCCAATTGAAGAGAGATTTAAAAATTTTTTTTTGCAGGACAGGGTAATAATTGATAGGATTAGAAAGGGTGGGGTAAAAAAGATTGATATTAAGCCATTGATAGAATCAATTAAGATAATCGGGCATGAAGGAGAGTGGTTAAAGATTGAGATGGTATTCAATGTCCTTAATGGCACTCTGCTTCAACCGATTGAAGTGCTGCAGAATTTACTTTCGCCGGATATAGGAACTTCGGTATTATTAACGGAAAAGATAGGAGTAGAAATGAAGCAATGAGTCTTATTACTCATTGGTCATTGCTTATTTTTTTATGTCATCTGAAATAATAGTAAATACAAATATGCGGGAGACGAGGGTAGCCCTCATGGAGAACGGCGACATATCCGAGCTTTATATTGAAAGAAAGAAGGATGAGGGTATTGTAGGAAATGTCTATAAAGGCAGAGTGGTAAAGGTTCTGCCTGGGATGCAGGTGGCATTCATAGATATAGGGCTTGGAAAGTCAGGTTTTCTTTATGTGTCCGATATAAATGTGCCGGATACGATAGAGGAATATGAAAAATTAGCAGGCGAAGATATATCTCTCAGTGATGAGACAGCAGATGAGTCAGAGGAGGAAATGCCGCGGGAGACTATCCAGAAATTACCTATTGAAGAATTACTCCAGGAAGGACAGGAGATTCTTGTGCAGGTCTCAAAAGACCCGATAGGAAGCAAAGGGGCAAGGATCACATCATATATCTCGCTTCCGGGAAGATATTTGGTATTTATGCCATCCGTTAACCATGTAGGGATTTCAAGAAGGATAGAGGATGAATCTGAAAGGAGAAGGCTAAAAAGACTGCTGTTAGAACTAAAGCCTCCGGGTGATGGATTTATTGTAAGGACTGCAAGCGAGGGGAAGGACAGGGAAGAATTTATAGCTGATATAGAGTTTCTGACCAAACTCTGGAATGACATAAAGCAAAAGAGTGAGAGGGTATCTGCACCTGTTCTCATACATCAGGACTTAAATCTCATATTCAGGTCAATAAGAGATATTTTCACGAAGAATGTTGACAGGCTGGTGATTGATTCTCAGGAAGAATATGAAAAATGCATCCAGTTTGTAAATTCTTATATGCCTGCATTGAAATCCAAGATTGAGCTCTACACAGGCAAAGATCCGATATTTGATACATACGGAATTGAGATTGAGATAGAGAGGGCATTGGGGAGAAAAATCTGGCTTAAATCCGGAGGATATATAGTAATTGACCAGACTGAGGCACTTGTCGCAATAGATGTAAATACAGGAAAATTCGTCGGGAAGAGAAATCCTGAGGAGACGATTCTTGAAACCAATCTGGAGGCGGTTAAAGAGATTGTCTATCAGCTCAGGCTAAGGAATATCGGTGGACTAATCATCCTGGATTTTATTGACATGGAGAAGAATGAGAGTAAGGAGAAGGTATTTCACGCACTTGAACAGGCGCTAAAACCTGACAGGTCAAGGACAAAGATAATGAAGATATCGGAATTCGGCCTTGTGGAGATGACGAGAAAGAGGGTCAGGGATTCTCTCGGGAGAACACTCTGCCAGCCATGCACATACTGCGAGGGGAGGGGGAGCATAAAATCTCCCACAACAGTATGCTATGAAATTTTCAGGGAGATACAGAGGATTATAAACGCATCCCCAAAAAAGAGAAAGGTGCTTCTGAATGCCCATCCAATAGTCGCCGACATGCTATTTGATGAAGAAAACCAGTATATAGACAGGCTGGAAAAAGACCTAAAGGTGAAGATAGTTGTAAAATCCGATGACGACCTCCATCAAGAGCAGTATGAGATAACAGCCCTGTGAAAAGAAGTGTCAGCGAATAGTGTCAGTGTCAGTAAAGGAATACTGACAAATTCCCCCTTAATAAAGGGGGACTTAGGGGGGATTGTTTCTCACACTCACACTTACACTTTTAGGTTTTTGTTCATATGGAACTCTATCTAATGCAGCATGGACAGGCTCTAAGCGAGGAGCAGGACACTCAGAGACATCTCAGTCCCGAAGGTAAGACTCAGATAGAAAGGACTGCGATAGCACTGAAAAAAATTAGTGTAGCTTTTGACCTCATGATTTCAAGCCCTAAAGCAAGGGCAAGAGAGTCAGCTGAGATTATAGCGAATACTCTATCTTATCCATTGAATGAAATTAAAATTACAGATACACTTAATCCAAATTCCTCACCTGAAGATTTTATTAATTTCTTAACAGGATTTAAGAATAGGGAAAGGGTCTTTATAGCAGGGCATCTCCCATCCTTACATAATATTGCCTTACACCTATTATGCGAGTCTTGTAGCATCAGTATCAAATTTGAGATGGGTGGTGTCTTAAGAATAGATATAGAGAGACTACCAACACATCAGGGAGTTCTTCGCTATTACCTTTTGCCAGAACAATTTGATTTAATTTCAAAATAAAATATTTAGCCACAGGGACACAGAAGCACAGAGAGAAATAGTAAGGGAAAATGGAGAAAGAAAGAAAAATGGAGAATTAAAATATTTTTTTATATTTCTCTGCGTCTCTGCGGTGAATATAGTTAAGTTTATTTTTGAAAGGAGGTTTTTTATGGCAGAGAAGATGAGTCATGAGGAGTTTGTAAAGAAGGCAATTGTGTCTTTGAGGAAAGAGGGGTATAAGGGGATTCATACCATATACTCTGGATTTAATGAGGCGTTCAAAAAATATTTTGAAGGGGAGAATCCTATTGAGGTTACAAAAAAGCTTGCCGAAGAAGGAAAGATAGTTATAAGGCCTGTAAAAGGCGGTGTGATGCTCTATCTCCCCGAAGACGCCCCGATTCAGGCTACCCGTGGTGAAGATGCACTAAAGAAGATGGGATTGTAGGAAAGGTAAACTTAGCAAAGATGAACCCCGTAAGAGACTGAAGGTCTTACGGGGTGAACACAGAAATGTCATCTAAAAAAATAAGGAGGAGTGTGTGAAACATATTTTTACAGTTATTATTGTCTTTTTTTTGTTTTGCCCTGTCTCTGTTTTTGCAGAGACAAATGAGATTAGTGCTAAAGATATGGCAAAGAAATGGTTTGAGAAGGGACTTAAATACGATATAGATAAAGATTATGATAAGGCAATTGAGGCATTCACAAAGGCTATTGCCTTAAAACCAGATTATGCTTATGCCTACACCAATCGTGGGGTTGCCTATCATAACAACGGTCAGCATGACAGGGCAATTGAGGATTATGACAAGGCTATCGCCTTAGACCCCAATGATGCTGAAGCCTATAACAATCGTGGGGTTGCTTATGGTGTTAAAGGAAATATGGATAGGGCAATTTCTGATTACAAAAAGGCTTGTGATATGGGGAACGAACTTGGTTGCAGGAATTTGCACGAGGTATCGCAAAACCGATAACCATTGGCAATGCCTGACAAACCATTATGCAAAAACTGACACTTCCGATAACTGTTGATAAGAGTCATCTGTGAAAGACCCTGCAAATCCGAGACAGACTTATGAGAGGCAGAGCAGACTCTTAAAAGATGCCTTTGTTGATGATGGAGTAAAAAGGTGACGAATATTAATGGCAGGTTTTTTAATTTAAAAGATATATTTGACAGGCTCAATACGGAGTATTTTAATAAAACTATCTCAGCAAAAATAACATGGGGCAGAAATGTCCGTAACGGCAGGAGATATATAAGATTTGGCTCTTACACTGAGAAAGACAATATTATAAGAATCCACCCAAGCCTTGACCGGGAGGATATTCCTTCATATTTTATAGAGAGTATAGTCTATCATGAGATGCTTCATAAGGTTGTTGGAGGCAGTATAGTGAACGGGAGGAGAAGGGTTCATACGCCTGAGTTTAAAAGGATGGAGAAGATATTTAAGTATTATGGGGTTGCGAGGGAGTGGGAGAAGAGCAATATAAGAAAACTGCTAAAGAATTATGGATAGCATATATCAAAACTTGAATCTTGTATCTTGAAACCATTTTATGGCTGTTTTTGCATCTATAGATTTAGGGACAAATACTGTTCGGCTTTTGGTTGCAAAAAAAGACGGTAAGGGCTTTAAACCACTCCATTCAAATCAGGTAATTACCCGTCTCGGAGAGGGATTATCTAATGGCGGCATTTTGATAGATAAAGCTATGGAGAGAACTGTAAATACGATTTTGAATTTTAAAAATGAAGTCATACAATATAACCCCTCTAAAATCTGGATTGTTGCAACGAGTGCTGTAAGGGAGGCAAAGAACAGGTCTGAATTTATAGACATAATTAAAAAGGCAACAGGTCTTGAACTTGAGGTTATACCTTGGGAAGAAGAGGCGAGGATGACACTTCTCGGTGTTTTTTCTGGATTAAATAGTAATATAAAAAATGCAATTATCTTTGATATAGGCGGAGGGAGTACTGAATATGTCTTTACAGAGGAAAAAGAATTAATTAATTCTGTGGGAGCAGATTTAGGAGTAGTCCACCTATCTGAAAGGTATATAAAAAATGATCCTGTTGATGAGGAAGAATTAAGGATTTTGGAGAAAGCAATAGCTGATAAGATTAAAAATGTAAAAGATGAAATTAATTCCACATTCCACATTCCGCATTCCGCACTCCTTATAGGAACTGCCGGGACAGTAACCACACTTGCAGCACTTGACTTAAATCTATATCCTTACACCCCAAAAAAAATTAATGGTTACATCCTGAAATTAGAAAATGTAAAAAAATTACTTGATAGATTAAAAAAGATGCCTCTCAAAGAGAGGAGGAATATTCCTACACTTGAGAAGGGGAGGGAAGATCTCATTATCCCCGGTGCTGTAATTGTAATAAAGACTATGGAGATATTCGGGTTTGATAGTATGATTGTAAGTGATTATGGTCTGAGAGAGGGTATAATTTTGGCAAAGATGAGTAGTTTTATTTAATATATATATAATCAAGAACCCTGTAGATTGCTACAGGGTTCTTGATTAACAGGAGTGACATAATTATTGACACTGAAAGGTTTATTCTGTATTCTTTTCCTCAATGTCAAAGATTTATAAGCTTCGTCCATCTCACATAATCATTATCAGTTTTGCAGTATTTATTTTAATAGGCACAATCCTCCTATACCTTCCTATCTCTTCCAAAAATGGACAGCTATCTCTCATAGATTCCCTGTTCATGGCAACATCTGCAGTCTGTGTAACAGGTCTGGCAGTAGTAGATGTAGGGAATAATCTGAGCTATTTTGGCCAGATTGTGCTATTGATGCTCATTCAGATCGGCGGTCTTGGCATAATGACCTTCTCCACTATATTCATTTATATATTAAAAGGAGAGATTTCTGTTTATGAGAAGCTGATGATACAAGAATCTTTTGCACACACAGGGAGGGATATATATTCACTCCTGAAACACATATTCTTTTTTACAATTGTGATAGAGGGTATCGGTGCTGCAATATTATTAATAAGATTTAGTTTTGAATATAACCTCTTTGATGCCATGTATTTATCCATATTTCACTCAGTAGCAGCCTTCTGCAATGCAGGATTCTCCCCATTCCATGACAGCCTTATAAGATACCAAAAGGATACTGTCATAAACCTAACAATTATTCTCTTAATAATATCAGGAGGGCTTGGATTTTTTCTCCTCCATGAGATAAAAACTATTCTATACAGTAAATTCAAGAGACAGGTATCCCTCCATACAAAGATGGCATTGATTGTAACAGCCATCCTTCTCTTTGGAGGGGCTGTCATATTTTTTGTCTTAGAAAAAAATAATACACTCAAAGGCATGGGACTGCATGACCAGATTATATGTTCAGTTTTCCAATCCGTTGCTACGAGGACTGCCGGATTTAATACTGTAAATTTTGCTATGCTCACAAATGCGACACTATTCATCATGATAATGCTCATGTTTATTGGCGCTTCACCCGGCTCTACAGGCGGCGGTATAAAGACAACCACATTTGGGGTCTTATTTGCTATAATAAAGTCAAGGTTTTACGCAAGAGAGGATGTGAGCATATTTAAAAGGACTATACCCTTAGAGGCGGCGTCAAGGTCTATTGCAATAGCCTCTGCATCATTTATAATTGTTACATTGTTCACTATACTCCTGACAATAACTGAATTGTTTAATATACCGCATCAGGAAACCAGGATGTCTTTCATTGAAATTATGTTTGAGGTGGCTTCAGCATTTGGAACCGTAGGTCTGTCAGCAGGAATTACGGAAAGGCTTACAGAATTGGGCAAGATTATTATATGTATGGTTATGTTTATAGGCAGACTGGGGCCGCTAACAATTGCACTTGCAGTAAGCCGTGAGGAGGCAAAGGGGAAATTTAGATATTCTGAAGAGAATTTGATGGTAGGGTGATGAGTTAAGGAGTTGAAGAGTTATGAAGTTCAAGAGTAACTCCTAAACTCCCTAACTTCTGCACTCCTCAACTCGTTTGGGAGGGATTATGAAAAAGTTTGTAGTTATAGGATTGGGGATGTTCGGTTTTTATATTACAAAGAGTCTGTATGAAAAGGGACATGAGGTAATTGCAATTGATAAAAATAAAGATATAGTCCAGAAGATAAAAGAATTCTCAACTCAGTCTATAGTGGCAGATGCTACAGACAAGGACACACTTATAGCCCTTGGAATTCAGGATGTAGATGTGGCAATTATAGGGCTTGGCACAAGCCTTGATGCAAGCGTTCTTGTCACCCTCTATTTAAAAGAAATGGGAATTAAAAATATTGTTGCAAAGGCAATCACGGAAGACCATGGAAAGATATTGAATACTATAGGTGCAACAGAGATAATATTTCCTGAAAAAGATATAGCAGTTAAAGTAGCAATGAGTGTCAGTTCAACAAATCTCCTTGATTATCTGCCTTTAGCCGAAGGATACAGCATAATGGAGATCGCCCCCCCCAATAGCTTTATAGGAAAATCAATCAGGGACCTTCAACTCAGGACTATATATGGTGTACAGATAATAGCAGTAAAGGAACTTATACCAGAACGGATAAATTTTATACCTTCACCTGATTTTATCATAAAGGACAGTGACAGCCTTATTGTAATGGGGCAGAATGAGAATTTGGAGAAGATAGAGAAGGCAAAGAAATAATTACTTCTTTGTCATTACAAATACCCCATCCCAATCTGGCGGTAATTCAGTTTTGCGAAGCATTTCAACCCTATGTATAAATACTTTAGACGGGGCATCATCCTTTCTCAATTTAAGGACATCCTGAAAAGAACTCTCAGCCCTGTCCCAGTCCCTCTCCATATATGAGTTAAGCCCTGCTTCAAAAATTTCCGATGCCTCTCTCAATCCATTTTCACTGTCTTTATCCCCCATAAGCTCGTATATCTTTATTGGCTTAGTCTTCCCTTTAACCTTAACCCAGTCAAGCTGTCTCATTACAAAATCCCCCTTTACATCCTCATAAGTATATTTTGGAAGAATTATATAAGTTCCGTATTCTTTATTCAAACCCTCAAGTCTGGAGCCTAAATTTACAGTATCCCCTATTACAGTATAATCAAACCTTGTTGAGGAACCCATATTGCCAACAGTTACCTTTCCTGTGGATATGCCAACGCCGATTTCAAGTTTAGGTATCCCTTCCTTACCCCAGACAATTTGCAGTTCATGAAGTTTCTTAAGCATCTCCACCGCTGTCCTGCATGCCCTTATCTGATGGTCTTCCTGCCAGACAGGCGCACCCCAGAATGCCATTATTGCATCACCCATATATTTGTCAATAGTCCCGCCATTCTTTAAGACTATGTCAGTCATTGGTGTAAGGTAGTCATTCATGAGTTTGACAAGAACCTGAGGCTTTAAGGTCTCTGATACAGTCGTGAAGCCCCTTATGTCTGAAAATAGGACTGTCAGCCTCTTCTCCTCGCCTCCGAGGACAAGCTTTTTAGGGTCTTTTAAAATTTCATTTACAAGAGATGGTGAAACATAGTGAGAGAATGCCTTTCCTATCTTCCTCTTTTCCTTCTCTTCCGTCATGAATTGAAAAACAGTTACACCGCCTGATACAAGGATTATTGTAAAAATCGGATAGACCTCTGTAAGCCATACATTATAATTATTGAAAATATAATTATTTGCAATTATATAAAAACCTATGAGGGCGATTGTAATTAATGCCGTAAAGGCAGGCCTGATTTTTGGTATAAGGATAGAAAGAAAAATCCCGAGCAGCAGGATGGTAAGGAGGTCAAAGACCACGAGCCAGTCAGGGCGCTCAATAAAATCGCCCTGCAGAATATTATCTATAATATTTGCATGTATCTCTATGCCTGGGAATGCCCCTGAAAATGGCGTAACCCTCATATCATATATCCCTGTTGCAGTTGCACCTA
>Ga0209212_1001152_pt1 | contig 44837 bp, 48 predicted proteins | sample RifGroC2_FD_183996 | JGI IMG/M metagenome (GOLD analysis project Ga0209212, IMG submission 183996) | Groundwater microbial communities from Rifle, Colorado, USA - Groundwater C2 (SPAdes) (version 2) | ecosystem: Environmental > Aquatic > Deep subsurface > Groundwater | place: Rifle, Colorado... | reverse complement strand
GGCAGGAACTTTTAGATAAAAATTATAAACACAGTCAATATGAAGCCTTTACCATAAACGATCCAAAGACAAGGAGCATTCACAAAGCAAGTGTTAGAGATAGACTGCTTCATCATGCCATTGTCAGAATCCTATACCCTTATTTTGACAAAAAGTTCATTTACGACTCCTATTCTTGTAGATTGGGGAAAGGAACACATCGAGCAGTTAATCGACTCAATCATTTTGGGAGAAAAGTATCCAAGAATAATACTAAAACCGTCTGGATATTAAAGTGTGATGTTCGGAAATTTTTTGCGAGTATCGATAAGGGAGTTTTAAAAGATATTCTGAGGAAATATATCCAAGACTCAGACATCCTATGGCTTTTGGGACAAGTGGTCGACAGTTTTCAGACGGAAGAAAACTCACAGTTGGGTTTGCCGCTAGGAAACCTCACTAGCCAACTCTTGATCAATGTTTATATGAATGAGTTTGATCAATTTGTAAAACACGTCTTGAAGGTTAAACATTACATTCGTTATGCAGACGATTTTGTTATTTTGAATACTGATAAAAGCTATCTGATTGACCTTCTGCCAAAAATAGAAACGTTCTTAAGTAAAAAGTTGAAACTAACACTTCATCCTAATAAAGTGAGCATCAAAACGCTGGCATCGGGGATTGATTTTCTGGGTTGGGTTAACTTCCCAGAACATCGTGTCTTGCGAACATCGACCAAGAGGAGGATGTTAAAAAGACTAAAACAGTTCCAAACCGAGGAAATGCTTAACTCTTGTCTGGGTTTGATTAAGCATGGTAATACCTTAAAACTGCAAGAGAAAATGACTAAAGATTTTATTTTAAAAACTAAATAAACCAAAATAAAACCCTTCCTGATTAGATCAGGAAGGGTTAAGAGAGAAAGTGACCAAGGGTCTAAGGGACCAAAGGTCAAAGAGTTCAAGAGTCGAAGGACTACTTGCGGACAGCGGCAAACCGCCAAAGCGAGGGCCAGCCACCAGCGAACCAAGAGAGGCGCAGGTCACGGCCAGACTCATCGCCATAGAGGTAAGGCACATTGACGTCACCACCGGAGCCACGCCACGTGGAACCGAGAGCAACGATCACGTCTTTGCGCTGGAGATTGGGGTGCTGTGCGCCCAGAGCGAGAAGTTCTTTCAGGGTGGCGGGGCGGAGACCCAGCTTGTTCATTTCCTGGAGAGCATTTTCGCTACTGATGTCGCCATCGAAGTTGAGCAGGTAGATGACCATCTGGCTCTTGCCCTTCTCGTTGGAAGGAAAGTGTCCAGAGGTAATGTCATCGTTGAACCAGTCGTATTTGCCTGCTTTGATCATCTGTTCGACAGAGGTCGCATAGTCGACGTTGACCGAGTAGCCAGGGAAGGGAACTTGAGGCTCCAGACCTTGGCGAAGGACAACGATGAGGGCTTCCTTGTCGGAGGCAGAGAGATTTGAGAATTGTGCTGAAACGACCTGGAGTACCTTTTGAAAACTAGCGCTGTTAGGCATAATTTATCTCCTTATTCTGTGGGTAAAATACGAGGATGGAGGTTGTTTGTAAGGAACTTCGAACTTGGTTATACTACCATATTATAGGTGTTTTGTCAAATAAGGGAGTGGTGACACACCTACCACCTCGCTCCCTTGTGGCTGCGAAACAGTCCTATAACTTGACATTTAGCCTCTGTTGTGCTAGTATATCTCTCAGTAAATTAAGACAGTTTAGCTTCGTTTTACCTCATAAACTGTTTTAATTAAGTACCTTTCGCTCTTTTGCATTTAAATAGACTCATGCTCATATTCACTTGCCCAAGGAGGCACAAATGACGACCAAGAACCTTACCATCAATCTGAACGGTAATTCCTCTCTCTCTCTCTCTCTCTCTCTTAAGAACCTATACGCACGAGTAATCGTTCGCAAAGGTCCTGCTGGGAAAGCTTCAGTAGAGCTGAATGGCGATGAGAAGCTCATTGAGCTGATCAAAGTCATTCAACCAAGCTCGAACGAAGTTTTAATTGAAGGTGAGGATGGAGGCGGCGACGTTACAGTGATTCAGAATCACGGTCGCTCTTCAATATCGGTGCGTGGAAATGGTGTTGTTATCAGTGGATCAGTCCGTGGAAATATCGTGAGCGGTGGCAACGTTGTCATCGTTAACGGTAAAGTCATCTCTGGTGGGAACGGACAAGTAACGGAAATTGCTGGTGCAGAAATGCCGACGATAACTGTTACAGTTCCCGAAGGAACAGAGCTTGATGCCGAGAGTGTTGAATCACTTGACGCTCAAGGCTTGAATGGAAAGCTGTACCTCTCCCTCAATGGGCAAGGACAAGCCAAAGTTCAGGATGCCAACGGATTAAAGATCGACTGTAGCGGACAGTCCCGAGCCGAAATCACCAACGCTACAGGCAACCTATTGCCTTCGCAATCATGGCAATCCCGTGTCACGGTCAAGGGAAACCTTGATGATGTTGATGCTGACAGCAGTGGACAATCGAGAATCCAGATCGTTGGTAACTGCCATGATTGCGAAGGCAATGCCAGCGGAATGAGCTCAGTCTCACTCATTGGTCGTGCATCTGGTAAGGTTCGCAAACACGAAAGTGGTATGAGCCACGTCGAGATAAATTAGTCATAAAGACATAAGTAAAAGACAAGCCGTTCATTATTGAGCGGCTTTTTATTTGGCAAAAAGGCTAGGAAGATTCGGATCGGTATGTTAAGTTAAAACTATATTTATGAAAATGCAGGTCGGATTCTGAGGTTTTCGAAGACAGTTTGGATACTTTGTAGACTAAAACCAAACTCTATTTCTCTGTTCCTGAATACGTCTACTAGGGGCAACACTTCGGGATAAATCGGTAGGAACGGGGTCAGTCGCCCGCGCGCTTTTCCTATTCTCCTGGGATATCATCGAACTCTTGGGGATACCATGTCGAGCTTGCACTAGAAATCGGAGTTGCACGAATATGATTGTCGTTTTTTGGCTGATTGTTCTGAAAATATTCCACAATTTTAATAAGTTGTGGCTGTAATTGATTAATCTGTTCTAGACGAGCGTTAGACCGATAATTGACCGGTACCCCGTAAACTAAGACAATACTGAACGACCGACAGTTACAATCAAGGTCGTGAAGATATTGTCTAAAATGCAAAGAAAAATAATCCCTAAAGAAATTAAAGAGGAAATTTTAGCTAAGGTAAGAACTGGAGGTAAGGTTCTTGATTTAGCTAAGATGTATGGTTTGTCAGATCGAACCATCTACACTTGGTTGCAGAGGGATTCAGGTGATGAGGTGATCTCTCCTCTTAAGTACCACAAACTCCAAAAAGAAAACGAGGAGTTAAAGAGACTGATTGGAGAACTAACTTTAAGTTTAAGTGTTAGGGAAAAAAAATGAGTTAGTCAAAAAAGCCAACATCAAATCTGTCGTTGCTTCTGCTCTGGGAGTTTGTCGCAAGAATATCTACCGTAAATCAATTAAGGAGGAGAAAGACTTACTGTTAAAAGCAGACATTGAGGAAGCCTGGGAAAAACACCCGGCATATGGCCATCTTCGTCTGGGTTGGCATCTTAAGGTCAACCACAAGAGAATATCTAGGGTGATGAGAAAGTTTGGGATGAAGCCACCAAGGAGGAAAATCAAGCGTTACTGCACCGTCATGTCACCAGGTGAGGTCTACTTTAATCTCATTAAGGATTGGTCTCCCACCAAGCCGAATGAGCTGTGGTGTGCCGATGTTAGTTACATTAAGTTTCAAGATCGGTTTTGGTATATCTCCACCATTGAGGATATTTTTACCAGGAGAGTCCTAGCTGTCCAAGTTAGTAAGCGACATGACAGCTATTTAATCTTTAAGTCCATCAAACAAGCTGTCGCTAGCTCTAAAACCTTTCCCAAGATCTTTCATACCGACCAAGGGACAGAGTACATGGCCAAACTGGTAACTAATTACTTAGAGGCAAACAACGTTGACATTTCAGTTTCTGACAAAGGCTCACCTTGGCAAAATGGTTTCCAAGAATCCCTCTTTGGTCGTTTCAAAGACGAATCAGGAGATCTGAATCGTTTTGATACTACTGGGGAATTCGTGGAAGCCATTTATGGACAAGTCCACTACTACAACTACGAGAGGATACATACCGCTCTCAGAATGCCGCCGGCTACCTACCACCAACTCGTGCAAACCGGTCTTCAGAAATGGGGTACTTGACAAAGTGAGTTCGTTTTGGGGATGCGGAATATTCCAGAAGGCGTACCCAAAGGCTTTGAATCCATTTGTAGAGGAAAATGCTTGCATCTCATCATCAGTCAACCCGATTTTATCTTGATATTTTTTTAGGCATTCAAGGATATCAACGTAGGCATATTTCTTCTCCCCTGCTTGGATATATGCCTTATCGACTATATCAATATCGTGATCGTTCCACCCGTCCGCCTCAGCACCGTCTTTTCCAACTCCCCAGAAATACTTGTTAATTTTCCCTATTGCGTCTATTCGGGTATCAAAATTTTTACCTGATCCCGCAGGATAGCCCAATAGAATAGCTCTTTTAATTTCATCAGACTTAGATTTAATACCCTCCGCAACAAATGATGACAGCTCTTCAGTCGTCATCTTATCGATATCAACCTCTGAAAATCCAAAATAATTTCTATAAACTTTCAGGATATTTTTCGTTTCTCTGACATGGTAGTAACCTGTACCAGGAATAACAACAATATTTTCTAGAAGTTCCTGCGCAATAGGATTCTTCAAATACTGAGACCGATAATCCTCAATGATTTTTATGGCGGGGTCAATTTGAAGGTTATAATTCCATGTCGTTGCATCAGCAAGAAATACAGGTTTCATTCCTAAGAGTACAGCAATTCCAGAATCGTCAATCAACAGATTTTCTTTTTCACTCTTGGATAGATCTGAATTCTCAACAACATTAATAAATAAGTCAATTTTTTCTGATAATTCAATTTCTGGCTCTTTGGACTTGTCTATCTCGGTTGCTCCCTGATATTCAGACGGGTTTGATTGCATAATGATATTGTACGATACTCTGTGCCTGCGAAGCAGGCACCTTGGCCGACAGGCCAAATGCTGTCTCAATCACTAAATATCCACTGATAAAATATTCTCCTAATCAGTGGGTATTTTATGGCGATGAAGAGCAATCTATATAGATTGCTTCGTCATTGCATTCCTCGCAATGACGATATTCTGACGAGCCATATTTGAGAACAGCTTCGTCCCAATCGCTAAATGTGAAGTTGGGACGAACAATTTGTATAGATTCCGGGTCAAGCCCGGAATGACAAAGAACTGCGACAGCAGATAACATCCCGACCGTCCCGAGACTCTCGATGAGAGTCCCGAGGACTCGAATCGGAGCAGGTCGGGATACAATATTGGTATCGCGCGCAAGTGGTTCCGCCTCCGCCAAAGGCGGACCGGCAGGGCAGGCGGTGGCGAACCGCGAGACACGAAGTGTTGAGCGGTGAGCCAATAGATTAGTAATGGTCCCGAAAATAAGTTCGAATTTCGTTATAACAGGCAACACTTCGGGATAAATTGGTAGGAACGGGGTCAGTCGCCTCAGCCATAGGCTGATCCGCCTCTGGAGGACGCGCGCCCGCCAAGAACTTAAAGGGTAGAGATTTGGCTACTTATATACCGCGATCATTTGGCGAATTACCATGTCTTCCCATTTCTCGATATGATCTGTGGTAAAGTCGAACCAAACTCGAATAAAATCTTCCTTGAGTAGCTTTCTCAGTCTGCCAACTTCGGGATCTTGAAGATAAATATATTCTTCGTCTAGTCCGACTACAACTGAGTAATGTCCATCTGCCAAATCGTCTTCGTCGTAGTCAGCTCTGCCTCTCGTCATCCAGTTTACAATTACAGGTGCTTTTTCATCCAAGGCCGTTTGAATATCTTCGAATGAAGCAAAATTCTTTATTTCAACTTTTAGTCCTTCACTTTCCAGTGTTCTTTTGATATCTTCATCCCCTATGCCCAAGTCATCATCTTTATTGGAGAGAATGGCTACTTCAGCCTCTGATTTTTCTATCCCGTAAAAATCCAGAACCATTTTAATGACGGCCGGACCGCAGAAACTCCCATGTAGGGTTTCTTGAAATGGTTTGACGGGGAGCAGATTATTCATAGTTCTATTGTACTTTCAAGGATAGATCGTTAAGGCCCGACCGTGTTTCTATTACTGTTGATTAAGAATATTCTCAATATCCCTTATCTCCTGCATTATAAATAATTTCAGTCTATTTATAGATATCTCTTTATCGTAACCAGTTAACTCACTAACTCTTTCGTCCGATAGCTCCTGATAAATGTCGCTGTACCTTAAATATATTTCCATGGTCGAATCCTTTAGTGGACCAAAAAATATTTTGTTAATCTCACTTCTTGCTTGATCTATTTTTGGAGATAAAACACCATATTTGTCCATGAGAAACTCTTTTGATTCGTCCAACTTGCCACTCTCAACCATCTTTGAGATATTTTGGAATAAATCTTTCAGCCCAGTTAGGTATTGAATATACTGGGGGTTATTTTTGTTACACTCAAGCATATTATTCTCAAAAAAATCAGTATTCATACTGTGGATTATATAAGAAAAGAGACCCTTTCGGGTCTCTATATTAATACTTATTTCTTCGCTTGTAGTCTTTTCCAGCCTCAAATTCGCGGATTCTATCTGGGTCATAGCCTCTATGGAGGTTCGTATCAGGACCGCTCATTACTTTCTGACCCCAAGTTCCATCGGCGTTTGGTCCGATTGTCTTGACAATATTTCTGGGGTCTTTCCAGGGATCTCGGTTTTTACCGCCGAGTTTCCTGCATGTTTCACAGTATTCAGGAGGATTGTCCCACGCAGTTTTGTATTTAACCATCTCCGTACATCCACTTGTAGAGCAGGATTTTTCCTTTAGAGTGTTGCAGTCCTTGCAAAATTTCGGTGGGTTACTCCAGTCAGAATGAATATCAACCTGTTGTCGGCAACCAGACCCCTCACAAGGCTGTTTATACCACCCTTTACAATCCTTACAATACTTTGGTGTGTCGCTCCAAGAACAATGGACCTTGAAGCTGTGACGACAATGCGAGTTCTCGCAAGTCTTAGTGTTCCAACCTTTACAAGTACAATAATCGGGAATGTTGTCCCAGTATTCTTTATATCTTACATGACCGTTACACTCTCGATTACCACAGGCTTTTTCTTTCCATTCTCGACAGTCTGGGCAGTATTGAGGGGGATTGTTCCAATCACAGTGAATATTAAATCGTCCAAAACACTTAGGATTCTCACACTTGACTTCATACCAACCCTTACAATCTTGGCAATAATCAAAAACTTTGGTCCAATAAACCTTGTATCTAATCTCCCCGCCACAATGACTGTTAAGGCATTGTTTTGTCTGCCATTCGTTACAATCTCGGCAGTATTCAGGAATGTGAGTCCACTCTGGTAAATAAGGAATGGCCATATGACACCATCCACACGAAGTTTCCAACCATCTTCCCATAGATAACCTCCATAAAAGTTAGTGTGCTCTGCTTACAAGGAGGATTATAACTGTTTTATCAGTGCCTGCGTAGCAGGCACTTTGGCCGATAGGCCAATGTTGTCTCAAGTCTTAATACCCACTGATAAAATTTCTCCTAATCAGTGGGTATTTTATGGCGAGGAGGTGCAATCTGTATAGATTGCTTCGTCATTTCATTCCTCGCAATGACGGATTCTGACGAGCCGTAGATTGAGATAGCCCGCCTACCGGCGGGTAAACTTCGCCACAATCACCGGATGTGATCTTATGGCGAATAATTAATATAGACTCTGGATTGCCACAGCTCGTACCCTCTTCGGGGTATCTATGGAAGTCGAGATTCGCAATGACGAGAGATGGGGAAAATCATCCCGACCGAATCCGAATGGAGTGAGATTGCCACTCCGCCAAAGGCGGATCGCAATGACGATGAGTCGGGATACAGGTACCCGACAAAAGCTACGCAATTTAGGCGGGCAGGTCGCGCGCAAGTGGTTCCGCCCGTAGGCGGAGCCTTAGGGGAACACGGGTTTTCGAAGAGCTAATTTCTCCTGGACATTGTGGAATTTATTTTTTGCTATACTTAGATTGTAAGTTTGTTTACAAATTAGTTATATGAAAGGAAGGGATCTATGAGTATTTTGGATATTATTATTTTGATCCTGATTATCTCTTGGTTGGGCGGGTTTTCGTTGAGGGTGGGTGGAGGATTGATTCATCTGTTGCTGGTGGTGGCGGTGATAGTGTTTGTGGTCCGATTATTAAATTAGAAAAGATATGGCAAAGAAAAGTAGCGAAAAAACTACCACGATCATCAACAATCCGTCCGGTGATTCCGGGGGCGGTATGGGAATGATTATCGGTCTGGTGATATTGCTGGTTCTTGGATATCTACTGTGGGTATATGGATTGCCGGCATTCAGAAATATGCAGGTAGGTACTCCTCAGATAAACATACCCAGTAAGATTGACGTGAATATCAACCAGACAAAATAGTTTCTCTTTGCTCTAATCTACGGGGCGCGTAGAGCAGTAACGACAAGTCTTTTGTTGTAATTTTTGGCTTTTTTATCCCAGACTCCATTGCAAGTAACGAGAGAGAGCCTCCCTCCCTCATGCATACCAAAAGCGTCCTTGGTGTAGTCAGAGTCGTAAGTATGGATCTCACTGACCATATAAGCGGCTTCATCGCCGTTTACCTTTTCTAAAAATATAGTCTCACTCACCTTTAACTTATCTAGGTCGGCAAAAACTCCGGGCTCGCCGTTCTCCCGGTTGAGATGACCGGAAATAACAGCACTGCCGACACTTCCCGAAAGTGTTTCCAGATCTAGCCAGCCGACATCCAGGGGACTGTCCGGAACCCCCATGGCCCCCTCTTGATCAAGACCTACACTTTGAATGGATGCATTTACATTGATGGTGGGGATTTTTAGACGAATCGGTATGCCGGAAACTTTCTCCAGAGCACTTACCCCTAAGGTGTTGCTTGTCAACTTGACTTGTCTTATATTTGAATTCATTAATATTCGGCCACCAATAAAACCAAAAGATAGAAAAAATACAGGGGAAAAAGCCATGAAAAAAAAGAATAATAGAGAAATTTTTGATTTCATTTACGGGATCTGAATTTTATCTTCAGAGCAATAGAGGAAAGAAAAAAGAAGCTTCCAATGATATACCCATAGACGTTTTTGTTTCGAGGTGGAAAGCCCGTATCCGGAAAACGAGGGACCCCGGACCGAGAAGAAATTATTCCTCCGGTGTTTGGAAATCCGGGTGAGCCTGAAACAATCGATCCTCCGATCAGGGCGGCTGATCCATAAGACCCGATCTGACATTCGTTTCTCACTGCGACCTGGACCCAAATTGGTTGATTGATAGGAAGAGAGCCGATGGTGGTTGAGAAGCCGGCAACGTCTGTATTGTATAGCCAATTCCCGTCTGAGAGACCATAACGAATATTAAATGAATTTACTCCCGAGTCCGGACCCCAACTAAAATAAACACTATTGGAGCCAACCCTTCTCGAATCGATGATTTGCGGTGTCACGATGCCACTTTTTAGCGGAGGACAGGAAGCACTGGGTGCATCCGAAGAGGATGTCGAGGAAGTGGAGGAAGTTGAAGAAGTGGAGGAAGTGGAGGAAGTTGAAGAAGTGGTAGTTGCAGGATTAGAAAGGGTGACGGTGCCATTTTTGGAGCAGGAGTTATTATCGGTAACAGTGACACTATATGAGCCGGAGACTAGATTGGTAACAGTAGCAGTAGTTTGAGACAGAGAATCATTCCAGAGATAAGTATAAGGTGTCGTGCCTCCTGAAACGGAGGTATTTGCTTGACCATTGGTTCCATTATGCGTGGTTGGATCAGTACCGGAGACACTAACAGACAACACGGTCGGCTGAGTAATTGTAACTGAGGCGGTTGAAGTGTTTGAAGCAGAATCGGTAACTGTGACTGTATAGTTTCCCGAAGCCAGACCGGTGGCGATGGCGGTGGTTTTTACCGGTGAGGAGTTCCATGAGTAGCTGTAAGGAGCTGTACCACCCGTGGTCATTGCGGTGGCCTGGCCATCACTGAGGCCAAAACAAGTGACTTGCTGATCAACCGAGGCGCTGACACTGAGGGCTGTACCACAAGATGGAACTGTAATGGTGTCTGCGTCGGTGGAGACGGTGCCGCCAAAAGCCAACGCCCTACCGGACCAATTTACCGTACTGCCAATGGTAATTCCTGAAGCGTCGATGTCTGTGCCTTTGAAAGTAGAGTTGGCACCTAGAGTAGTAGCGGCGTCAGGTGTCCAAAAGACATCGCAGGCTGAGGCTCCGGAAAGAGTGACTACAGAGTTGGCGACGGTTGTTAGGGCACCGGTAATCCTAAAGATATATGTTCCACCACCAGAGAGGGTAATTCCACCGGCACCGATAGAGGCCGCACTGGCGGCGGCGGTGCAGTAAACACCGGGGGTGTAAATACCCAAAGTACCATGGGTAGTATCTGTGGCAAGGTCAACCGCTCCAGCGGGAAAAGTGTGGGTACAGGCTTGTCCATCGAGGTTAGTTTTGGCTGAACCCTGATCGGTTCCGGCTGTAGAGTATTTGCTTGACGGTGGACTAAAAATACTACCAACAAGAGTGGGTGCCATGGCAGGTCCTGTCGTGTAGCCGAGATCTCCTGTGATGGTGGTACCGGTAACCGTGTTGGTATAGGTTCCTGAAAGTATTCCAAAGCTTTCGGCTTGACCAAGATCCGGAGTAGTTGCCGCATAAACAGGATTCGTTCCATCAATAACAACTATGATGAGGAGCGAGATAAGTGAAAATAACTTTGTTAACATATTAAAAATCGGTAAGATAAACGAACCAATCTCTTAAATTGGAGAATATGTTTTGAATGACCTTTGATGGTGGTGTTACCGTAGGTGAAGAAACTGGAGCGGCATCAGCAGACGAAGTGGTCGGTAGAGATAAAGTGTTCTGTGTTGCTGTAGGTCGTAGAGTAACTTTTCGGATTATTTCAGGAATTTCTTCTGGTGGAATGGCATCGGTAAAAACGACCCGGCGGTCAGGATAGCTATCATCTACTTTATTCCAGATTCCTTCACAGGTGATCAAATTCAAGTGAGCCAGACCGTCCTTAGAGATAAAAACTGGGGTAGAATCATCGTTTCTACCAAATAGCTTGATTGAACGCACCTGAAAGGCTAACGTTTGGTTCTTATCATCGTTGATATACACCTTATCGCCTACTGTGAGTTTATTAAGATCGTAAAATACTTTAGGAACTCCATTATCAATGCCAAAATGACCGCCGATAACAGCGCTTCCATTTTGACCCGGGCGGAAACCAAGTGCATACCAGGCAACATTTACCGATCCGGCAGGAACATCCATACGGCCATCGTGGGTGATGTAAGCATCCTCGATGGCCGTGTTGACGCCGATGGACGGAATTACAAGGCGAACGGGTAAGCCGGTGGGAGTAGAACTTGGATTACGAAGCTGGGAATAGGCTGTGGTGTCGATGACTTGACCAGAAGGTAAATATTTTAGAGTGGGAATTTTCCAGCCAAATTGGTTACCGCCTGACGAGCCGTCATAGAAAGCTGATCTGCGTGCGGGTAAAAAGAATTGATACGAGGTTAACAGTACCGCTCCCGCAAAAAGTCCGGCAATAAACAACGATTTAATTAGCGACTTTGTATCGATAGTTTTCATGTCGATTCTTTATCTGCAAATACTAACAATCTTTCGCTGTAACTCTTATCGTTATTGTTCCAAACTCCCCCACAAGTGACTAAGTTTAGATGAGCACTGTCACTACTAGCAAAGATTTCCTCAGCATAGCCGGGTTTCGCGACACGGATTTCTCTCACCGAAAATTTGATTTGTTCGCCTTGATTATTTTCGACATACAGCCTGTCTCCCTTGGTAAGCTTTGAAAGATTAGCAAACACACCGGGATCGCCATCTTTATCATCAAAATGCCCCGCAATGACAGCATTGCCCGCCTCTCCCGGAATAGTGCCCAACTTATACCAACCGACTTCATAAGCACTACTTGGGGTGGCCATCTCTCCTTCCGAGTTGATTCCCACATATTGAATAGTGGTATCTACTTTTATCGACGGAATGATTAATCGAACCGGAAGAGCGGGTGAGGAAATCCCGGCGACCTGACCGATTGGATGATTATTTTCCTTAGCTATTGGCGAGAAAACTACGAGAAGAGATGCAGCAAGAGACAAGAAAGCGATCACTAGCAACGGCTTTCTGATATCTTTTGACATATCGAGGTGTTTAGCGCTTTCTGTGAGCGAATACAAAGATGGCTGAGGTCCCCAACAGAAGTCCAGCCAGGAGGAACAAAACGGTGTGGTTTTCTCTGGGAGCGAACCCTGTATTGGGCAGGCGCGGAATGACCCCGCTACCGACTGCACCGCCTATGAGTGTAGCCGCACCGTAATCCCCTATCTGGCATTCATTTCTCACTGCAACTTGGACCCAGATAGGCGTATTGGCGGGAAGATTATTAATGGTAGTCGAGAAGCCTGTAACGTCGACATTGTATAACCAGTTACCGTTTGTCGTACCATAGCGAACATTAAACCGATCCGTACCGGAGTAAGGACCCCAACTTAGAAAGATGCTGTTAGCGTCAACTCGTCTGGAGTCTGTAATGCTCGGTGTGATAACTCCGGGGATAATAGTCGGACAAACTGTTACCGGGGGCAGGGCTTGATCTGCTCTGGTGGTCTCTCCAGTACCTGAGCCACTGGTGGTGGTACTGGAAGTGGAGGCACAGGAAGAGTTGTTGACTGTCGTGTTCCTAAAGGTAATGGCGGCTGTCTGAGCTATGGCTCTACCGGTTAAGGTGGCGCCACCGGCAGTAAAATCTATGGAAGCTCCGGCAAAGACAGACCCAACAAATTGAGTGGCTCCATCAAAGGTGGCTGATGAGGCAACCGTCCAGTAGACATTACAAGCCTGTGCTCCTCCGGTCAAGAGAACTCTGGCGGTACTGGCTGTAATAAGATCCGAGGAAGCTCTAAAAATAAAGATTGAGCTCGCGTCACCACTTAGAGTGAGGTCCCCTGTGAGGTTGGTGGCGGTTGCCGGTACATTGTAAACGCCTGCATTAAGAGTTAAACCATCAAGGACACCACCTGCAATCGTCTCGTCTGCCGTCCGCCCATTGAGGTTAGTGACAACGGCGGTAGCGTCCGTCTGACCTTGGAGAGCAACGGCATTTTGATATTGAATGGTACCGTTATTGATGGTTCCGTTCGTGGTGACTCCGGTACAGGGGCTGGGGAAACCGGTACAAGTAGCTGGGCTATCGAGACCCATATCTCCATTGTTGAGTACAGTACCAGCTACCGGGTTGGTAATCGCAGATTTGGCGAGGGCGGCGAAGTTTGCAACAGTCAAGAGAGAAACTGCAGCCGGATTTGAATAAGCTATAACCTGGGGCGGGCTGATGAAGACTGTAAAGAATGAGGTAAAAACTAGAAGAAAAGCACTAACGAGAGAGGCGATTTTGGATATAGATTTTATATGACGATTCAATCCCATGTATTTGTATTAATTAATACTGATTTAACTTTATAACACTAATAGTTAGAAAATCAAGTGGTTTGTAATATATGATACACTTACTTGAAATACTTTAAATAAAAAATGATCATGTTGGGAGATTTTTTTAAGAATAAACTAGGGGAAAAAAATCTGGAGATTTCCGAAAATCGGTACCGGAGAGTTTTTGAGGCGGCTCAAGATGGAATTCTGTTATTGGATTTTCAGACGGGTAAAATAATTGACGTAAACAAATTTCTGATTGATATGTTGGGGTTTACTAAAGACGAATTTTTAACAAAGCACGTTTGGGAGGTGGGACTATTTAAGAACGAGGCTGAACAAAAAGAGAATTTTGTCACATTACAGGAAAAGGGGTATGTCCGTTTTGAAAACCTGCCTCTGGAGACTAAAGATAAGAAACTAATTAACGTAGAGTTCGTGGCAAATACTTATCAGGTAAATGGAACTACCGTGATTCAGTGCAATATCCGGGAAATTACCGAACGGGTTAGGGCTGAAGGAAAAGTAAAATGGCTAGCCTCGTTTCCGGAACAAGACCCTAGTCCGATATTGGAAATGGAAAAAGATGCCGGTATTTCCTACATTAATCCTGTGGCCCTTAAGCTTTTTCCTGAGATAGACGACCTTAAAATGAGCCACCCTTACGTGAATGAATCTGAAAAATTTTTTAGAGACTTAAATGGAACCGATAAGAGTGTGGAAAGGCGAGAAATACAAATTGATGGAAATTGGTATCTGCAGGATATTAAATACACAAGCCCGGACCACATAAGAATCTATGGTCACGATATTACCGAATTGAAAAACATTGAGTATAAATTGGCGGCAGGTAAATCTTTCAATGACGCGATTCTCTCTTCGATATCCGAGGCGGTGATTGTTTGTGACATAGAGGGAAAGATTAAGCTGTTTAATAGAATCGCAGAACAATTGAGCGGAGTTCCCGCCAGCGAAGCGATCGGAATCCAGTATCACGAGGTCCTTACCTTGGTTAGAGAAAGTGATGGGGCAATATACTCAGAATTTGCCTCTAAGGTGATTGCCGAAAACAGAATAATAAGACTGGAAAAACAAACCCTGCTAGTAAACAAAAACGGAACGAAAACTCCGGTGGCTGGCTCCGCTTCTCCAATTCCCGGCATTGGGGGGACGGCTTTTGGCTGCGTGTTTGCTATCTACGATGCCACCAGAGAACATGATATCGATAAAGCAAAAACCGAGTTTGTATCTCTAGCCTCTCACCAGATGAGGACTCCACTAACTGCAATAAGCTGGTACTCTGAGCTGCTGCAATCGGTTAAATACTTGGCTTCAGTGGAAAAACGTGGGCAGTTTGCGCAGGAAATTAACATTGCGAGCAAGAGAATGTCGGCTTTGGTGAACTCACTGCTGAATGTGTCCAGATTGGAAATGGGGACTTTTACGATTGAACCAAGAGTTATTAACCCACTTGAAATAGCTAAATTAAATTTGGATACTCTCCGATTACAAGTCGAACTGAAACATCTAACTCTGAAAGAGGAGTATGATCCTAAGGCCAACTCCTTTTTGGGAGATTCCAATCTTCTCGAAATTATCTTTCAGAACCTGCTAACCAATGCGATTAAATATACCCCCGACGGCGGAAGTCTGACCATTACAGTAAAAAATGAAAACGCCCTGCTGAACATAATTGTGTCTGATACAGGCGTGGGTATACCGCAAAAGGACCGAGATAAAATTTTCGGAAAATTGTACCGTTCCGATAATGTAAAAGGTCTTGATCCCGGAGGGTCCGGTCTGGGACTTTATATTGTTCATGAAATAGTACAAAACTCCGGCGGAAGTATCAGATTTGAGTCCGAGGAAGGTAAGGGAAGCACTTTTTATGTGACATTCCCAATGACCGGTATGGTTAGAAAAGTGGAAAGCAGGATGATAACCTGATGGCACAGCAGGCACACTAATTGGCCTATAACAGTTGACAGGGCGACAGATACTGATATAATAAGACTATTATGATTACTTGCATCATCATCCGCCATGTTCAAAACAAGGCGGAAACTACTATCGCAGAACTTTCTTGGGAATAAGGCGCTGATATCTAGACTTATTAACGGCTCTGGCATCTTGTGGAATGATACGGTTTTGGAGATTGGTGCCGGGAGTGGCATTATTACCGAAGGTTTACTATCAGTTTCCAGGAAAGTGATAGCTCTTGAAATCGACAAAGCGTTGTCGGCACAAATAGGTAGTCGATTTGGGAACAATAACGCTTTGGAGATTGTTTGTGGAAATTTCTTAGATTTTGACCTTCCCAAAGAACCATACAAAGTTTTTTCGAATATCCCATTTTCTATAACAGGTGAGATTGTTAAGAGGTTGTTGTTTTCGGATAACCCACCAAACATATGCAATCTGATTGTCCAAAAAGAAGCCGCTGAAAAATTCATGGTTAGTCAGGGAAAGAAGAGCATGCTCTCCATTCTTTTTTATCCTTGGTTTGAAATGAAAATTAGTCACATTTTCAAAAGAACCGATTTTAAACCTATTCCCAGTGTAAACTTATGTCTTCTACAGATTGTCAAAAGATCAACACCTTTAGTTCCCGCCCAAGATGTGAACAAATTTCGTGACTACGTGGTTTACAAATATACTAAGTGCCGGTCAGTTGGTGAATGGCCAGCGGTACAATGGGTAAACTCGTATACAAAAAACGCGCGCTGTCGTGGGTCCTTCGCTAAGTGGCAGTCAGAACAAGAAAAACTAGTGAAGATCCATAGGACGAGGACGGACAGAAATTGGAGAAAAAAAATATTTTAGTATTCTTCCAAGATACTGCCAGTATCATTATCGGTGTTGGTAGATTTGGCGATGATAGTGGGCGTCGGATAGATAAAAGTCCATGACTTGATAATATCAGAGGCATCATTACCGGCAATGGTAACCAAAACGTCATTATCAATACAAGCAATTATTTCTTGACCATCTTTAAATATTTTCTTGGCTGGGCGTCCATCCAATGTCGTATCTAGGGCAGAGTTTTCGCCAGCCCATGCATCTAAATTTTTATTTGTATTGTCTGTCATAATTATCTGCGCGGTTTTATTAGAGGGAAAAACAAGAGTAATATTCGCATAGTTTTTCTTATCATCAGGATGATAATCAATACTGGTGCCTTCCGGATACTTGAAGGAAAAACCAGCTTCATCTATCCAGGTTAGCATCTTGATTGGAGTCGCAGTCGGTGTAGTGGTAGTGATTTCGGGTGCTTCTTGTTTCCTCGGTTCGCGCTTGGAAAACAAATAGGTGACAGAAGCGCCGATTAAAAGAAGTGTGACTACAGGAATAAAGATTCGTTTTGAAAACATATTAAATGCTATTATAAACTCATGAAAAAAAGAAGCTACTGGGTATTTTTGACCTTTACCGTGATTTTTTTATTGATTGGTGCCTCTCCCGCAGTGGCAGCCAAAAAGAGAACGTGGGGGAAAACAGTAGTAACAACTGCTTCGAGGAATAGCCCCTTGTCGATATCTGCCAAATTTAGTGGGTGGAAGCAGTACTTGAATGTAAGCTTCAAAGGAGTGAGCAACGCTAAAGACATTGCCTATGAGTTAATCTATGCCAGCAACGGTGTAGATCAGGGAGCAGGCGGTAGAGTATTTTCGAATGAAGGAAATGTAACCAAATCACTTTTTTTGGGATCATGCTCCTATAGGGTTTGTACTGCTCATAAAAATGTAAGTAATGTGCGACTGAGAATCACCTATCAGACCACTGGTGGTCAGAGCGTGGTAAAAAACTATAAGGTTAGATATTGATTGGGTGGTCCGCCGGAAGGCCGTAGCTAATATTTTATTGTTTCCGGAACTGAACCTACAAAACTAAAAGAGCCTGATTTAAAGTTGGCCTCTTGAATGTTGGCCCCCCCTATTTGACTAAGACGGCGTTCGATCATGTCTCCGACAGCGACAGCGACCGGATTGGTGATTGATTCCGGAACTGTAACCCTGCCGATTTGAAAGGTTGAAGGATTGATGGATAGGACGTTGCTGGTCATGCCCCCAGTACCCTTGACATAAAAGGGTAGATCGCCGGCAACATACTGGACATATTTTTTACCTGTTTCGATATCGGAGTCGGAGTAGCCGAGATTCTTGGCCAACGAAATGGCGGTAGAAACTCTGAGGAAACCGGAGGCTTCCCCGGTGCCGTCGGGATTAAATCTGATTTGAACATTGTGTAGGGGAAAATATTTGTCTCTCTCCTCCCAAACGGCGAAGATAGAAGTAACCTCTGCACTCGACAAGTAAACGTCCAGACTGACTTTGCCGGTCCCGTTGGAGACTCCATATTTTGATTCGAAAGCGGTGACGAAAGCGGGGTCGGCTTTTATTCCCAAATCCACTTGTTTGGCGATAAAACCAGAAAGAAAAGGCATTAACCCTAGATAACTCAAACCGGCAATTACTAAAATGAATAGAATGACTAAACCGATCAGTAGTTTTTTCATAATAGTATTATCATACTATTTTCATCAGACTGGTAGAATGAAATAGTGGTATGCAAACATTGCTCGCTTCCGGTCACTAATGAGGATTATTTCTGCCCCCACTGTGGGAAGAAATTAAATGATAAACCGGTATCGACAGGAGCTTGGAGCATTGTTTGGCTTTTTGTACTGAGTGTCTTGTTGCCTCCGTTAGGAATCGGTCTGACCATGCGATATATAAAAGCCGATGAAGAAAGTACTCGGATGATCGGATGGATTTCACTAATAGTAACTGTGGTATCACTGATTGTAGCAATATGGATAGCAAAACTGGCTCTGGACGGAATTAACCAACAAATAAACTCTCAACTGGATAACTTCCAGTTCTAGACTTTTCCATGAACCATTTTGTTTATATTTTGAGAACGTCGGCAAATACATTATATATTGGACAGACGAATAATCTGGAACGGAGACTGAAAGAGCACAAAAGTAAAACAGGAAGGTCGGCCAAGTATGTACGTTGCTTTGACTGTGTCGAACTGGTCTACACAGAAGAAATGCCAACTAGAGGAGAGGCAATGAGGAGAGAAAGAGAACTAAGAACCTGGACAAAAGTAAAGAAGGAGTCCCTTATTTTAGCAAATTCTGGTGTATAATATACACTATCATGAACTTAGCTAAAAGCAAATGAAGGAAGTAGGGGTGTTGCTGGGGCGGTTTTCCCCGTTTTATAAAGGCCATCAGGCTCAGGCTGATTCGATGATCAGAGAGAGAGGTTTGGAAAATTGTTTGATAATAATCGGATCGTCTGACTCGTATAACTACCGAACCCCTTTTTCTTATGAACAGAGACGGGAAATTATTAAGCAAATTTACCCCGGGATGACGATTATTCCCTTACCGGACATAAACCCCGAGCTTGTTTATTTTGACGGCAGTACAAATGATCAGTGGTTGGCGGAAATAGAAAAGTTGGAGAAAAGTATGTCAGTTAGATTTATTTTTTATGGAGGGAGCAAGGAAGATCTAGCGATATTAGCCACGAGGTTTATGACAAAGATCGCAGCTAGCCGATCCGGTGACCCAATGATAAAATCCGCCTCAGAAGTAAGAAAAGCACTAGATAATCATGAATACGAGAGGCTCAAGCAACTGCTAGATGCAAGAACTATACCAATGATTATCAAGTACTACGACAAATTCTTAAAATCACAACATGACCAGGTGGTGAAGTGAGATCTGGAAAGACAAGCCGATCCGGAAATGGTGATAAACTGAAATAAATAAATGAGCTTGATAAAAAATTATTCCTCTTTGGCCACTTCCGATAGGAGAAAGACGGCCTTAAAAATCCTAGAGGCGGGGCTCGCGGCCATACAACCGGAGAAAGTTCTCCAGGAGCAAATCCACCTAAAAGATGGCGTGTTGAGAGTAGCTAATAAAAGAATCAAACTGTCAAAGTTTGAAAGAGTATTCTTGATCGGATTTGGCAAGGGTTCGGCCGAAGTCTCGAGCTCCATGGAAAGTCGACTTGGGGACTCACTTACCAAAGGCTGGGTGATTGACACAGTAGCAAAAAAATTCAAGAAGATCTTCTTTACCCTTGGCACCCATCCCCTACCGTCCGAAGAAAACGTGGCTTTTACAGAAAAGGTGCTGAGAGAAACCGCAGGCATGACCAAGAAAGATTTGGTGCTAGTAGTAGTCTGCGGTGGAGGATCGGCTTTGTTTGAAGCCCCCTATTCTCTACCAATGGGAAAGCTGCGAGAAGTATCCGCCAAACTAATCAACTCCGGAGCGACGATCTCCGAAATCAATGTGGTCCGCAAACATCTGTCCAAGGTTAAAGGTGGAGGTCTGGCCAAACATCTTTTCCCAGCGAGGATAGTAAACTTGATATTCTCGGATGTACCCGGAAATGACTTAGCCGTGATCGCTTCTGGACCTACTGTCAGAGACGGTTCGACAATTAAAAAGGCCCTCAGTATCTTAGACAAATATGAAATAAGCCGATCTGATATACCCGAATCGTCCTTGACGGAGTTGCCGAAAGAGGCTGAGTACTTTGAAAATGTGGATGAGGTCATAGTTCTGAGCAATATGACGGCTTTGGAAGCGATGAATATGGAAGCCAAAAATCTGGGCTTTAAAAGCTTTATTTTTTCCGACAAGATACAAGGGGATACCAGAATAATGGGTAGGAAATTAATAGAGCAGACACCACCCGGAAAAATTCTGCTGGCCGGAGGTGAAACTACGATAAAAGTGGTCGGAAAAGGAAAGGGTGGTAGAAACCAAGCACTAGTTTTGGCTAGTTTGCCGATCGAGGATGATACACTGGTATTATCGTTTGATTCCGACGGAATCGACTTTTATCATTTTGGAGGAGCTATGGCGGACAAAAAGACTGGAGTGAAAGCTAAAGAGCTGAATATTGATGCCCAAGAGTTCCTGAAAAATGACGATAGTGCGGGCTTCTTTGAGAAGGTTGGAGACGGAATCTTAACCGATAAATTAGGGTCAAATGTAACTGACCTGATGATGATATTAAAAATATGATAGTAGATAACCTAGACATTGAACTAACGGAGGATAAATTATTTGACTTACAGGAAAAGGCCGTTAAGTCCAGAGAATTAGTCATAGAAACACTCCTGGAGGCCAAGTCAGGACATAGTGCCGGTCCGCTGGGGATGGCAGATATTTTTGTGGCGCTTTACTTCCACATTTTGAACCATGACCCTAAAGACCCACACAAGCCGGATAGAGACAGGCTAATTCTGAGCAACGGGCATATCTGCCCGATCCGCTACGTGGTCATGGCAATGGCCGGATACTTCCCGATTGAAGAATTAAAAACACTTCGAAAAATTAACTCCAGACTTCAGGGACACCCGCACCGGACGGCTTTGGATGGTGTGGAAACCACTTCAGGACCGCTCGGGGAAGGGTTATCACAGTCCATTGGATACGCTCTAGCCGCTAAACTGGATCACAAAAATCACTACATCTACTGCATTACTTCCGACGGCGAACACCAAGAGGGAAATACCTGGGAGGCAATCATGTTTGCAGGGAAAAATAAAATTAACAACCTGACTGTAATTATCGACAGAAATAATATCCAGATCGATGGCTTCACCGAAGACATTATGCCCCTCGAACCTCTACGAGAGAAATATGAAGCTTTTGGATGGCACGTCTTGGAGGTCGATGGAAACAATATCAGAACTTTCGTAGATGCAGTCCGTGAGGCCAAGGCAATTTTTAATAAACCAACGGTGATTATTGCTCATACCATACCAGGTAAAGGTGTCAGTTTCATGGAAAATAACTACTTGTGGCACGGAGCTCCTCCAGACGTTGGCGAAGTGTCCGGCTCACCGGCAAAAGGAGAACAGGGAAAAATAGCTTTGGCTGATCTAAGGACATTACAAGGTAAGATAGAAAGTGAACATCAATAAAGAACATGCTTAACCCAGACTTGAAACTTAATCAAAAAGTGTTCGATGAAGATGCCGAGATGAAGGCCACGAGAGACGGCTTTGGAACCGGACTGGTATATTTGGGAGAAACCAATCCAGCAGTGGTAGTCCTGACAGCTGATCTCAATGAGTCCACCAGAACTGAAGAATTCTCCAAAAAATTTCCGGAAAGATTTATTGAGTGCGGAGTGGCCGAGCAAAATATGGCGGCGATCGCGGCCGGCCTAGGCGTCAGCAAAAAAATTCCCTTTATGTCTTCATATGCTACTTTTTCACCAGGAAAGAATTGGGAAACTATTCGGACAACCATTGTCTATAACCATTCAAATGTAAAAATAGCCGGACATCATAGCGGAATTATGACCGGACCGGATGGGGCCACCCATCAGGCGACGGAGGATATCGCGATCACACGGTGCTGGCCAGATATTGAGGTGATAGTTCCTTGTGACATTCATGAGAGCAAAAGAGCGACCATCTTGTCGGCTGATATTGATGGTCCGGTGTACCTCCGGTTTAGCCGAGATAAATCGATGGTAATGACCACGGAAGAAACTCCATTTGATAAAAAGATTCAGACTTTTTGGGTGACCGAGAATCCACAATGCACCATCTTTGGCACAGGACACATGCTTTATCACGCCATGCTGGCTGGAAAAGAACTGGAAAGCGAAGGAATAAATGTATTGGTAGTTAATACCGCCTGCATCAAACCATTGGACTCTGAAGGAGTGCTTGATCTCATTGAAAAAACAGGTTGCGCCGTCAGTGTGGAAGATCATCAAGTGACGGGTGGACTGGGAGGTGCCATCGCCGAACTACTGGCACTTAAAAGACCAGCCCCGATGGAGTTTATCGGACTGCAAAATACCTTTGCCGAGTCTGGAAGTCCGAAAGATATAATGGAAAAGTATGGAATGGGGAAAGAGGCGATAAAGGCGGCGGTTAGAAAGGTAATCTCACGCAAATAAATGAACAAAAACTTAGTTGATCAGCTCAATAAGGTGATCGATGGAGATGTGGAAAATAGTTTTCGAACAATTAACAAGTATAGTCATGACGCCAGTCTCTTTGAAGTAAAACCAGAAGTGGTGGTGTTTCCGAAAAACAAAAGAGATGTGGAAAGTTTGGTTAATTTCGTACGGGAAAATAAAAATAGAAGGCCAAATCTGTCTTTGACAGGCCGGTCGGCCGGTACGGACATGTCTGGTGGGCCACTGAACGATTCGATCATCGTAGAGTTTTCGCGGTATTTTAACCATGTACCAACGATAAACCAGGGAGTGGCAACGACGGAACCGGGCGTGTTTTACCGAGACTTTGAGGAAAAAACATTGGCCCAGGGTTTAATTTTTCCTTCTTATCCTGCTTCAAAATCGATTTGTGCCATGGGTGGCATTGTCAATAATAATTCCGGAGGGGAAAAAAGCTTGAAGTACGGTAAGACAGAAGATTACGTTAAAAAGGTTGAGGTGGTGTTGTCAGACGGAAAGACATATGAATTTAAACCTCTGGATGAAGACGGATTAAAAGTAAAGATGTCTCAAAAAGATTTTGAGGGAGGAATATACCGGAAGATTTTTGAGCTGGTTTCAAAGAATAAAACTCTGATCCAAAAGGCTAAACCAACAGTACATAAAAACTCAGCTGGCTATGATCTGTGGAATATTTGGAATGAAGCAACGGATATTTTTGACTTGACCAAACTGTGGGTGGGGGCCCAAGGAACCCTGGGAATGATGCTCTCAGCTGAGATTGGCCTGGTACCAACAACTAAATACAGGGAGATGGTGGTGATTTTTCTGCCCGATCTAAATAATCTGGGTCGAATAATAAACATGATTCTGCCGCTAGGACCGGAAAGCTTTGAGTCATACGACGATAACACTCTTAAGTTAGCTCTGCGTTTCTTCCCTGAATTCGCTAAACAACTAGGGGTTTGGGGGATGGTACAGGCCGGAATAGCTTTTTTACCAGCTTTCCTAATGATGTTTATGGGAAAGTTGCCTAAATTGTTATTACAAGTGGACTTTACTAGCAATGACCCTGACGAGCTAAAGACCAAAGTGGCAAAACTAATGAAGGAACTCGAACCGCTGCAGCTAAAAACCCAGGTAGCGATTGGGGATCAGGAGAAAAAATATTGGCTAGTGCGGAGAGAAAGCTTCAACTTGTTACGCCATAAAATCCGAGCCAAACATACGGCACCGTTTATTGACGACTTTGTCATCGACCCGCAAAAAATTCAAACAGTAATCCCCCAAATTACCGGCATTTTGAGCAAGCATCCTGAGTTCATATTTACAGTGGCTGGTCATGTAGGTGAGGGTAACTTCCATATTATCCCGATAGTGGACATCAAGAATCCAGCCGTCCGAGAGGCAATTCCCCAGATTGCCAAGGAGGTCTACAAAATAATCACCCAGAATGGTGGATCGATTACCGGAGAGCATAATGATGGACTAATCAGAACACCCTATCTAACTCAGATGTTTGGAGAAGAAATGGTGAAGTTGTTTGAGCAGGTCAAAAATATTTTTGACCCCCAAGGAATCTTTAATCCCAGAAAAAAAGTCAAGGGAGACTTGAAGTTTGCCATGGCTCATATCCGAGAAAATTGGTAAGAAAAAGCCCCTCGTTTTAAAGCGAAGGGCTTGGTTCTATTTTTTATGGCCTTGGTTCGAGCAAGGGAAAGTCTTCCTCAAGGTTCGCTTCAAGGACCGGCTGATTTCCACCCGGAATAAAACGTGGGTCTCCGGCAGAAATCATTCTGGCAGCGGCTTCCCCCATTTTAGGCAAATTGGGAGCGCTGGCTTCCGGTCCAAGAGAAAATGCCTCGCCGATGCGAACTCTTTTGTTCCCATCGGTGTAATCCACATAAGGACCGACGTGGAGTGAACCACCATGAGTTATCCAGGTGTAAATGATGAAAACTACAAAAGCTCCACCGACCACCCCAAATAGGCCCTGAGCAACGGCAAGTGCGGGTCCGGTGGCTCCAGACTGAAGAAAGAAGAGTGCCAGAATGACCATGCAGGCGATAAAGGCGAACACAGCTCCTAGTTTGCCACCCTTGATGGAGAGAGTGATTACCAAACTGACGATGACAATCCCCCCCAGCAAATAATAGCCAGCCGTAGGATCGGATGATCCAAAGAGATTTGCCACCATTATGTCTACTGACGAGTATGGCACCCAGGCCACGCTGGTCTCAGTAGAAACAATTGAGCCGTCGCGTTTGGTTGTCTCAGCTCGGATAACGTGGTCACCCGGGGTCTGAAGCTGGCCTCCAGGGCAGGGATTGTTCCCTTTTTGGACATAACAGATCCAGCAATAGCCTCCTGTGCACAAAGTCACCTCTTTGACATCATCAAAGCTGGATGCGATAGTGACGTTGCCAATGCTTAAGGCACCGGTGTTGGCATCATGGAAAACCTTTCCTGAGATTGGTTCCACAAAGGTGATTTCGCCTTGTTCGAGCCAGTCTCCCAGGGTGGTCTCGACACCACAGGCTAACGTAAAGAATAATACTGCGATAATGACAAAATACCTGATGTTTCTCACAATGACCTCCAAATAGGCTCGATTATCAAGGAACCTTAGAATAGGGAGATTCTATCCTATAGGCACAGACAAGTCAACTTTTACTTTGTTTCTGGAGGGTGGAAATGTCCTTTTGGAGCTCCCGTAGCCTCAGCTCCATGTCTTTGAGCACAGAGACCATGTCCACGTCATCGGTAGTATCCTCACTGACATCTTCCTGAATGTCGTCGATATCTTCCTGAATATCATCGATGTCGCGCTCGACTCCGGCAAGACTCTCGGTGGTACGGTTGACGGTCATCTGAATAAAAATAGCGAGATAGATGGCTTCCAAGGAGACCGCCGTGGTAAGAATCAGGAGTATTTCTTCGGTCGAAGAACCAAAAAATCGTAGGGAGAAGATGCCGGCAAAAAGAAAGGTGTGAATCAGGATAGAGGTATTGGTACCAATATAGTAGGTTACCTTTTGGGAGAGCCGATCAAGGAAATTACTAGGTATTTTTTTCACTACTTCATTGTTGCACCGATAGGTGGTTTTGTCATTTAGAAAATATCTTCTGGGGGAAGGAATTCTTCTCCGTTGGCCGGAGGATTAAAGTTGCCCTTGAGCCACTGGACATAGTCACAACCGGTGGCTTTTTTTGCCTCCCGATCCCAGCCAGAAGTAGAACATTTTTTGAGGCGTTTCCCGGCAGTGGTGGTAAATAAAACTAGGGGCTCACCACACTGGGGGCATTTTTCGTCGAGCTTCTCGGTGGTGCCATTGATCCATTCAACATAATCGCAACCTTCGGAAGACTTAGTTTCTTTGTTCCAAACGTTGGTGCTGCATTTTTTCATCTTTTTTCCAAAACGGGTGACCTGAAGAATGAGGGGAGAGCCACACTTGGGGCATTTTTCGTCTAGGGTTTGTGGTTCGACTTCCAGCCACTTAACGTAGTCGCAGCCTTCGGACTTCTTGGTTTCTTTGTTCCAGCTACCGGTGGAACAACGCTGAAGTCTTTTTCCTGAAGGTGTCTCGACTATTTCTCCGAGAGGTGAGCCGCATTTGGGGCATTTTTCGTCTTGCATATTAATTAGAGTATCACATTTCGTCTTCAGATTGAAGGTCGTGAATAATCATTTTGACTAACTTGTCTGCTTCTCTCCGAATTTCCTCCTCGATATCAGAGCCGGCATGCTCCTTTAAATAAGAAATTATCTCAGGGTCGTAAGGTCTTTCGTGAACGATAGTTAGAAAGACATGGTGGTGATGCGGCTCCAGTTTTTCCAAAATCAAACTAATGATACCCTGAAAAATAATGTCATCGATGAGCTGAATGGTCTTACCTTTTTGGTTTTCTGCTTCGTCGATCTCAGCCAATAGTCCGTCAATTTCGGATGTGGTGACGAGATGGTCGTAAAAAAGAATAGCCATGTTTAATTATTTACCGGACCCAAGGGTATTTTGTTATCCGGATCGTCGACAAAAAGCATGAGAACCAGACCTTTCCGTGGACCCTTGTTTAAATCCAAGTATTGCATAGTTTCCGGAGAACCGCCAAATTGTTTACCCGTCCAGTCGGCCGGACCAGCGTCCCCAATGTCGCAAACGACAGCCAAACCGTTCACAGGATTCACCACGATCATTTTGCGAAAAGCATACCAATCTTTCAGAAATCGGTGGTCGCGATTCCAACTTTCGAGATATAAGGTTTGAACTACACAATAATATTTCTCTCTCTGGTATTCCCGGGTAGTAAAACTACCGGAGTCTTTGGCGAAGTAACCAAATGCACCCCGACCTGGTGCAATGCCGGCCTCCTGAATCTCGTCGTGCTGAGCCAAAGAATCGCCGGGAAAACGAAATAGGTGCTGTTCGAAACCGATGTAACCCAGCTGGTGATTGAGAGATTGATCTTCTAAAACCGCTTTGGCGGTGATACCGGTGTTTTCAAAGATAACCTTCTCAACTTTTTCGGCCGATTCCGGAGTAAGTTTGGTCGGTTGATGGGGCAAGAGTTCCTGCAAACCAGTCATCAATTTTTGTCTGACAGTGAGCTTATTCTCCAGCGGCTGGGATTGTGTAGAACCGGGTATAGTACTACTGACGGATAAGCTCGGAGGAGCCGGCATAGTGAGTATTGCCCCAATCAGCCCGGCGCCGGCGAGAATCTGACCTGATCTTTGCCGGAGATGATAGGCAATTAAATTCGATTTTGTAAAAAATTTCTTAGATGCAGAATGCCGGAGAAGTTTGTTTCTAAGTGTATTTGACCTTTTTTCTAGCTTTTCAATCGACTTAAGTAGGTTGGTGGTGGCCATAAGATCAAGAAAAAACGGAGGATAATCTCTTGAGGGTTTCTTCCTTACCTAAAATTGCCATGCAGTCGAAGAGGGGTGGAGTAACGGAACGACCGGAGATTGCAACTCGAAGGGACATAAAAGCTTCTTTGGGAGTAAAGCCGGAAGTGACTTGGGCTTTGGCTAACTCCAAATGGAGATTTTCTGAAGAGAATGAATTTCCCGGATGGATTGCCGCGTCGCTTTCGCTCCTCGCAATGACGGGGGGCGTGGGAAGGACGATCAATTTATTGATAACGGAAATTGCGGTTTTAAACCAAGCTTTGGTTTCATCTTCTGTATGGCCGGATTGATCCAAGACGGATTGGAGATTGACTGCAGGAGCCGTGAAGAAATATTCCGCCGCCGGAGAAAAATCCCTCAAAGTAAACATCCTCTCCTTGACTAAGATCAGAATTTGCTTGACCTTCTCATCATTCCATTCTGATGGTATAAAGGCGTTTAATCTTAGAAATAAATCTTCGGTGGGCATTTTTTTGATCCATTGGCTGTTGAGATAATTTAAGCGTTGAATATCGAAGATGGCATTTTGTCTTTGAATTCTTTTTTCGTCGAAGATATCGATCATCTGATCCAGGGTCAACAGTTCCGAGTTGTCTTTGTAAGAAAAACCGAGGTAAAAGAGGAAGTTGTCAATCGCTTCGGGTAAATATCCGTCGTCAACATAACCAAGGACCGATTTGGCACCGTGTCGCTTGGCGAGCTTACTTCTATCGGGACCCAAAAGCAAAGGAACATGAGCAAAGATTGGTGGTTCCCACCCCAGAGCTTCGAATAAAAATAGTTGGACCGGAGTAGAAACCATCCACTCTACTCCTCGAAGCACATGGCTAATTTTCATTAAATGATCATCAATAACCACGGCCAGATGATATGTGGGGATACCGCTCGTTTTCATCAAAACCTTGTCATCACATTCGTTGTTGGGTAGACTTAGTTTTCCTTGGACGAGATCATGCCAAGTGGTAAAACCTGCCTCGGGAAACTTGACTCGCAAGACGTACTGTTCGCCCGCGAGAATTTTCTTTTGAACTTCTTCTTTGGAAAGTTTTCGACAAAGACGGTCGTATTTGGCAAACTTATCTTTTTCATGGAGCGACTTTAATCTTTCCTCAGAACAAAAACAGGGATAAGCGGCGTCGATATCGACAAGAAGTTGGGCGTATTTCTGATAAATCTCCAGTCTCTCGGATTGAACATAAGAGCCATACGCACCACCGGACACTGGGTCCTCGTCACGGACTAGCCCGAGGAGATCGCAGATTTGATAGATCTTTTCAGTAGATCCGGGAACAAAGCGATCTTGATCGGTATCTTCGATACGAAGAATGAATTCCCCACCATATTTTTTGGCCAAAAGGTAATCAAAAAGTGCTGTGCGAGTATTCCCAACGTGGGGAACACCGGTTGGTGAAGGAGCATATCTAGTTCTGACGTGCGCATCGATCATATGGATAGTATACTTTATTAAGACTATGGCTACACTAACCGAAGCTTCTGTGGTGGCAAGAAAAGCAATTAAATGGGGAGTGATTGGGTTCGTAGGGATCACGATACTCTGGTATATTGGCGTGGCCGCTCTAAATTATTACAAGCTACTTAATCCCCCTCCACCTCCTCCGGCAGGTGCAAGCTTTGGAATTTTGCCTGGAGTGAATTTCCCTGGAAGTAAAGACCGTCCAAAGATGTCTTTGGAACTTCCTACAGGGGCAATACCTGCCTTCCCGGATCGTATGAGGGTCTACTGGGCTCCCACCAAACGAAGTGGTTTTGCTGATGCAGATACGGCAGTGGACACGGCTACCGCCTTGGGTTTCCTTTTTAAACCGTTTCAACCAACCGAGATAGATTATATCTGGACAAGCCAAGATCAGCTTGGCTCGAAGCTAGAAATGAATATTATTTCCGGACACTTTGTTCTTTCACGCCAGTGGCAAAACAATCCGGCACTCGCTTCCATGGGTAATTTCCTGTCCGATAAACAAGTGATAACGGAGACGGAGAACTACATAAAGAGAATCGGTCTCTTGAACGATGATGCAGTCGGAGTTGAGAAAGTGACGTATTTAAAAAACGACGCAGCAAAATTGGTTTCCGCTCTTTCCCTATCCGATGCCGATTTTGTGCAATTAGATCTGTTTAGAAAAAATATTGATGAGATTGACCCGAACAGCAAATCAAAAGAAATCATGGCAAGTTACCCGTTTTACAGAACGGATCCGAGTAAGGGGTTAATCCGCGTAGTTGTAAGCGGATCGAAGATCCAAAACGAAAAAATTGTCTATATGGATTATGAATACACTGACATAGATTACGTCAAAAATTCAACATATCCTGTAAAAACCGGAGAAGAGGCTTGGAGTGAACTTGCGAACGGTGGTGGATTTGTAACACCAATTGGTCCGAGAACTGGTGAGATTAAGATTCGAAGAGTCTTCTTGGGGTACTACGATTCAAATGAGAATCAAAAGTATGCCATGCCAATTTATGTATTCCTGGGCGACCAGGGATTCACGGCTTACGTGTCAGCAGTGAGAAATGAGTGGATAGAGAAGAAATAAAATCGCTCCCAGGTTGGGAGCGATGTAAATGGTTTTCATTACGCAAAGAACATTGTTAGAAAAAATAGTAGTAAGGTGGTTCCCAAACACAAAGCGATAAGTTTATTGTTGTTCACCACTTTTTGTAGATGTTCAAGCATAAAAGGCGGCCAGAGTCCAGCTATCCATACTAGATCGGTGAGACCCAAACATCCGCCTATGGAGGCAAAAAAAGATAAACTCAGAACAATCACAAGTTTGTTTGTTGGACCAATCAATCCCAGAAGAGACACGTTTGTCAGGATTTGTAGTCCAAGTCCCAGCAGACTCAACAATCCAAATACAATAACGGCCGTTACGTCCCGAGGCACAATAATGCTGGGATTGTGGATGAGATGTTTGAGCTCGAAGAATAAGTAGGTCGGATGTGGTAATGTCCAAACTAATAAAATGGCTAAAACCCAAACCATAGGCATGATGCCAAGAAAAAGATACCATTCAATTAGTTTGATATAGGCTAGGGGAATGAGAGCCAAAGAGACATTGATTACCATAGCAAAAATACCATGACCTCTGAAAGTTTTGGACACAGGTAACCTCCTCATGACGTAGATTTTTCAAGAACGAATACTGGTATTATATCTTAGATCACCGAAAATTACAACTGCTATGGGATATCTTGTGATTTACTGCCAGGTGAAGTTGGAGAAGGCCCAGTTGACTAATTTTTCCCCCTCGCCGAAACGGTCTTTACTGTTCAACAGACTAAGGAGAATTTTGTGACCGTCCCTCTCTGCTAAAACTACCAAACACTCACCAGCCTCCGGAGTCCATCCGGTCTTGACGCCGAGTATACCGGGCTGGCCGAGAAGTATATTAGTGGAAGTAAGAGGATAAAGATGTCCTTTTAGACTCCGGATGGTAATACTCTTGGTAGAAACGATGGAGGCAAAACGCTGTCTGGCGAGGGCATTTCTGGCGATCATGGCAATGTCGTAGGCAGAGGTGTAATGATCGGGACTTTCGATACCGGAGACGTTCACAAAATGAGTATTCTTTAAGCCAAGTTCAGCCACCTTTTGATTCATCTTTTCCAAGAAAATCCGATAGCCCCCGGGGTAGTTCTCTGCCAGAGTGACAGCCGCATCATTTCCCGAAGGAACAAGAAGGGCATAAAACATATCTGATGCTGTCAATTCGTCACCCTTGATCAAATCGGCGGTGTTTCCTAGAGATTCTTGACCATGTATCACTTTCAGAACCATATCATCAGGGAAAAAATCCATGGCTATTAGAGAAGTCATAATCTTGGTCAACGAGGCAGGTTCCAGGGATAGATGGGGATTTTTGTCATATAGTATGGACCCGGACTCCATGTCCATAACAAAGACTCCCTGAGCAGTCAGTTCGGGCGGAGAGATCCCAGTCAGCAGAGGCAACTTTACTTCCGAAACAAAAGCCGCTTTGACCATTGGTTGAGAGGGGCCTGGGACTTTCCCAAGAACCGGTGAAAACACAAAAAAAAGACAGATGCCGGTGATGGAGAAAATATCGATAAACAATCTGTATAGATTGCCACGCCGAGTCTCCCCCGCCTGCAGCGCTTGATGCGCAGCATTTGCGGGCAGGTCGCAATGACGATCATAATATTTACTTTTTTTCATTAGGCTAGTCCATTTTATACCCCGCCAACTTTCTCAAGCGCCTTTTTTATCTCAAGTTTGGCCTTATGTGTTTTGACAAAACGCAACCAATTTTTATTAGGTGATTTGGATTTTTTTGTTTTGATAATCTCAACAACGTCTCCACTTTTTAGCTTGGCATCAACAGTGGCGATACGATCATTTATTTTGGCTGTCTGGATAAAAAACCCAAGACTGGAATGGACATTGAAAGCATAGTCTACGGGGGTGGAGTTTTCCGGAAGGTCATAAACATCTCCTTTTGGGGAAAAGACATATATATGATGAGAAAGAGCATCAAGGCTGAAGTCTTTAATCGCCTCTTTCTCGGAAAACATTTGGTCTTTCCACCCCACAAGTTGCTTGACCCAATCAAATTTGTTTCCAACCTTGAAAGAGGTGCCTTCCTCGAGTTTATCAGTTGATGCGCCAGAGGATTTCGCAATAGAATATGCAAAGTGGGCGGCTGGGCCAAATTCAGCCTGTACATGCATCTCTTCCGAGCGAATTTGTATTTCAATAATGTTGCCGCGATGGTCGAATACTTTGGTGTGTATCGATTGATAGCCGTTCGGCTTCGGCTGGGCGATAAAATCGGAGATGCCCAAAAAGGGTACTGGCTTCCAGTATTGATGGAGGACTCCGAGAGCGGAATAACATGAAGCGGCATCTTTTGTGATTATCCTTACTGCGATCAAATCATGAATTTTCCCTATGTCTTGATTTATTTCCGGCCGCATTAACTTCCGATAGAGACTATATTTATGTTTGGGTCGACCGTCGATTTGAGCGACAATTCCATGTTTCGACATTTGCAGACGGATCCTATTGATCGATTCGGGAACATTTTCGATTGAGTGTTTGAAATGAGGACCGGCAATTTCTGTTACCCATTTGTATTCTTCGGGATAAACATAGGGAAAGGTTAAATCTTCTAATTCACTCTTGAGTTTTCCCATACCCATTCTCTCCGCTAAGGGGACGTATATTTCAAGTGTTTCCAGTGCAATCGGTCTTTGTTTGATAATTGGTAAACCATATAAAGTGAGTATGTTATGCCTACGATCGGCTAACCTGATCAATACTGCCCTGAGATCCTTTGCCATATGGACAAACATTTTTCTCAGATTTTCAAGAAATTCCATATCCCTGCTTCCCCTAAGTCTCACCTGCCCGACCAAATTGACCCCATCGACAAGATCGGCCAACTCCACTCCAAATTTTTTCTCAATTTCTTCAATTGAGATGCCACTCATCTCCGGAAGATCGTGCAAAAGCCCGGCTTCGATACTGGTTTGGTCCAGTCCCCAGCCAGCAAGGGTGTGAGCGATGTTTAGTGAGTGGGTAATGTAGGGGTCGCCTGTTTTTCTCAGTTGGCCAAGATGCTTTTCATTAGCATAATCAAAAACCATTCTTAGATGATTTTTATCGATGTCGTTTCGATGGGTATTTGCTTCGACCAGAAGATTGTCGTAGGTAAGTTCCACAGGGCTATTTTACCTCAAGTGCGTGATAAAATTTATTCGTGTATACAAGGCAACTACTTCCGGACGAAACTGCGCTAATTCCAGACCCACTAAAGAAAACATTTGATGAATACCGAGAGGCCGGTTATGAGATTTATTTGGTGGGTGGGGGTGTGAGGAATTTAATATTGGGAAAAGTTCCGGAAAACTGTGACCTCACGACGAATGCCACGCCGGAACAGAGTTTGGAGGTATTGAAGATGCACAGTCCATTTTGTAACAATGATTTTGGGACGGTGTCTTTTAATGTAATGGTAAAAGGTATAGAGGAGCTATATGAGGTGACTACATATCGATCCGAAAAAGAGTATTCCGATTATCGGCGGCCAGATAATGTGTCTTGGGGAAAAACTTTGGATGAGGATGTAACCAGAAGAGACTTTACGATAAATGCGATAGTGATAGGAATCAAAAACAAACGGTTTGAACTGATCGATATGGTGGATGGGTTAATGGATTTTGAGAATGGCTTGATTAGAGCCGTTGGAGATCCGAGAATTCGTTTTAACGAAGACGCTTTGAGAATGATGCGAGCGATAAGATTTGCGGCCAAATTAGGTTTTTCGATTGAAGAAAAAACATTGATCGCTATGGGAGAAAAAGCGGAACTCTTGGAAAAGATTAGTAAAGAAAGAGTTCGCGAAGAGTTTTTGAGAATTCTAGGGTCCAATTATCCGGCAGACGGTGTCCGACTATTGGTCTCAACCGGACTAATGGATCACTTTATACCGGAAGTGCTTGAGGGGCGTGGGGTAATTCAAGGAGGACATCACCAATTGACTGTTTTGGACCATATGATGGAAGCTCTTCAAGAATGCCCCTCAACCGATCCAATAGTCCGCTTTGCCACATTTGCACACGATATTGGTAAACCAAGAAGCCAACGATTTAAGTGCCGCAAGTGTGCCAAGATGTACCGAGACCTGGCAGAGGAAACGACCACTTGTGTCAATTGTGGATATACTCAGCCGACGAAGGGAATGGTGACCTTTTATGGACATGAAGTGATTGGAGCGAGAATGGTAAAAGAGATCACGGAAAGACTAAAGTTTAACCGCAAACAAATAGAAAAAATCGAAATCTTGGTTAGATGGCACATGTTCGCCTATCAGCCGGAAATGACTGATGCCGCGATTCGAAGATTAATCAGAAAAGTAGGAAAGGAAAACATCAACGACATGGTGATGTTACGGATTGCCGACCGCAAAGGAAGTGGGGCAAAGACCACCAGCTGGAGATTTTTGGAACTGCAAAAGAGAATTGGCGAGCAACTTTTTGAGCCCATGGAGATAAATGACATGGTGGTGAATGGGCGTGATGTAATGGAAGTTCTTGGGGTGTCTCCCGGGCCAATAATCGGGAAAGTACTGAAGGAATTATTCGATGAGGTGCTGGAAGACACCGGGAAGAATGATAGAGAGTATCTGCTGAAGAGGATTGTGGAAATGGGTAATTAATCATGATTAATTAACGGGCAGGCGCGGGGGCCTGCCCCTACGGAATGATGGTTTGATTGTGGGTGATTTATACGGGCAGGCGCGGGGGCCTGCCCCTACGGAATGATGGTTTGATTGTGGGTGATTTATACGGGCAGGCGCGGGGGCCTGCCCCTACGGGGAATACAATTTATCATTTTCCCAATTTAATGGATTGTTTTTAATGTATTCCGTGATTCGATTATTATCAGATTCATTACGAACAATATGTTCGTAGTAATTGCGTTGCCAGAATTGGTGTTTGTTTGATGTGATTGTCTTCAATCTTTTTACATATTCACCAATCGTAGGGGTCGACCCCCGCGTCGACCCGATAACTAAGATGAAATGAATGTGATTTGGCATTACACTATATGATCCAATCTCAACATTGTAATATTGTGGCATTTCTTGAATCTTCTGACTAACTCTTTCTCCAAGGTCATTCAAGACCATTACGCCGTCAACAATCTCTCCAAAAATACATTCATGTTTGTGCGTACAGATAGTAACAAAATATACACCACTTTGAGAATAATCGAAACCTGGTAATCTAATAGACTTTCTCCTAGGTAGGTTTTCGGTCACAAATCATCATACTATTATGACAAGTGTTTTCGGAGTACTTTTTTCGGGATTTTTTTCCTGATTCGAAGTGAAAGAAACTTGGAGTAGAATAGGTAATGAATCAAATTAAAGCAGTTATTTTTGACTTGAACGATGTATTGATCTTGGATAAACCCGGATATCAAGCCCCGGAGTTTGAGCATAAATTTTTCAAACGAATGGGAGTTTCTCTAAACGATGAAGCAGAAAAAGAATTAATTAAAAAGGAAAATGGATGGAGTGATGAACAGTTTTGGAAATTTGTCGGTAATGGGTGGACGGCAGCCGTCCCGAACAGAGAACTGATTCAAGTTGTCAAAAAAATTAGAGGTAGAGGAATTAAAACAGCGATAATATCGAATACTTCCGGTTTGATAATGAGAGAGAAAATAAATCAATATTTTGGGGAAGATATCACATCGTTATTTGATGAAATAATTATTTCATCCGAAGTCGGATTGCTAAAGCCAGATCCAGAAATCTACAAACTTGCCTTAACGAAATTGGGTGTTTCGGCACTTGATAGTGTTATGGTGGATGATTCGGATTCGTATCTAATGGGTGCAAGGCTCCTAGGAATAACGTGTTTTCGGTTCACTGATAACAGAAGATTGCTTGAAAACTTCAAAAAAATAAAAATCATTGACTGAGAAGGGTATATTAGTGGTTGGGTGGAGTATAAATAAAATGTATGAACTATATTGAAACTGCGAGATCCCCAGAAAGTGCTATTACCATTATATCCGAGGAGGAGTGTAAGGCCGGACTTAAGGAACTTCGGAAAATCTTTATCGAAGTGTTTCCTGACCCTCAAAAGATGACGGTGATCCCAATTCTCCGGAGTGGCTTTCGGCTGGGTAAGGAATTAACCGACCATCTGGGAATAAAGATGAATCCTATGCAAATGTCCTATTACAAGAATGATACTAGCCGTCTTCAAAGCCCTGTATGCCTTACCCCTCCCGATATCACAAGAATTATCTCGATTGATGGTACGACAAAGCATGTCGTTTTTACAGAGTGTGTAGTAGATTCACAAGAGACCGTGTTAGCGGCTATGTTAGAAATTAATAGAATGATCGATGTCGTCAGTGCAGAAGTTCACAGAAGATTAGACTACCCAGAGTACTCTACTTTTGCCTATGTATCTAAGACAGGCGAACATCCGATACAAATTCCCAATTTGGTGACGGCATTTAGGGTGCATCCTGATATTTGGGTGGGTGGTTTGGGCTGTGATTTGCCCGGCGATAAAGGACGGGAGTTACCTTACTTAGTGGGGATGGTTTCACCATTTGCCTCAAAAACCCCAAAACGGCCATATTTTGTTTCGCTGTTTACTTAGAGAATTAATGTTCGATTCTCGAAAAAAAGAGTGGAAACAAATTACTTCTTGAACAAATGCTTGGAAATAGCCTCGTCTCGGACTTGAGTGTAAATGGAGGTTAGGATTTTGGAAAAAGAGTGGCGCGGAAGCTGTCGACTATCTAAAGCTACTGAGGTAGCGTGTTCATCCTCGACATTGTCCCAGCCCAAATTAAAGACAGTACGATGAATAACCGGGTCGAGACGATCAACCGATTTGACAATCATGGCCTCTATTGATTCTCTCTTTTCACACTCTTCCCACAAATTCAAAAGATCTTCAGTCAGATCATTTGGCAATTTATCAAATAGATCATTCATGGCAGTTCTTTCTTTCTCCTCTTTATCGATACGGGCTGCGTCGTCCCAGGTTTTAGTATCGCCGGTAACAATTTCGGCTAAATCGTGAACAATGGCCATGCGAAGCATTTTTAGCTGATCTATCTTGACCTCCAACTCTTCTTCGATTCTAGTTGCAACCAACATACAAATGAGAGCAACTGACCAGGAATGTTCAGCGTCGCTTTCGAAACTGCCATTTGGCTTTGGGGTAAAGCGATACGTCGTTTCCATTTGCCGAGCTGTGCCAAGGAAATAAAGAATTTTGGAGATGTCGGTACTTTTCTCAATCATAGGTGCGATACCAAACTATTTATTGCTTCCAAAATACTTATCCCAGACGACTAGGAGCGGTGCTGCAGTAAAAGTAGAGGAGTACGTGCCGGTAATAGTGCCGATGAGTAGAGCTAGTGAAAAGTATTTGGTGGTTTCACCTCCCATCAAAAACATGGCTAGGAGCATAAAAATGATGGTCAGAGAATTATTTAAGGATCTGGCCATAGTTTCGGTAACCGCTTGGTTTATCAAAGAAACGTAGTCAACATTTTTGTTTTTGTGACTTAGCTCCCGAATGCGATCGTAGACAACGATAGTGTCGTGAACAGAAAAAGATAGAATTGTCAGGACGGCTGTAACGAATAAAAGATCAACCTCAACTCCCCAAAAATGTCCAAGTAGTGAGAAAGATCCAAGAAGAACTATCGTATCGTGAAACATAGCTAAAACAGCGCAAATTCCATACTTTAATTGCTTAAAGGCCAAACTAATATATGCCAGAAGGAGAACTGAGGCAATAATTAGGGCGTTGACTGTTTTCTTGATGGTCTCTTTGCCCAATGCCGGGCCGATGGTTTCGAAATTTGTAAGCTGTATTTCCGGATTGGTTGTTTTTAATAAGTCAAGATTTTTTTGGACCGTTTCTTGAGAAATTTCTTTAGATTTGATGGTGAGACCGGTATCGTCGAAACTTTCCAAAATTGGGGCATATTCTTTGAAAGATTGAAGGATGGTGTCGGCAGGCGATTTTACCGAAATCAGGGTGAAACGCGAGCCGCCGGTAAACTCAATGGAGGGCTTGACGCCATATCTGGCTAAGGAATAAATTCCAGGAATGATTATTAGAGCAGAAAGAAAGAAGTATATCGAAATGTGTCTCATCCAGTTCATTTTTTTCAGTTGTATTTATTTGTATAGATTCCGGATCAAGTCCGGAATGACAGATATTATTTGTTCTGTATATTGGTCTTGCCTTTGAAGAAGAGGCGGAGGAGATTCCTGGTGACGACGATTCCAGTAAAAAGTGAGATAAAAATGCCGAGAATTAAGGTAAGAGCAAAGCCCCTAACAGAACCTGAAGTATTTAAAAAACTCCAATCAAGGGGGTTGAAAAGGATTAAGCCGGTGATAATGGTGGCTGTGTTTGCATCTTTGATGGAGTCCCAGGCTCTACCAAAGGCCAGCTCCAGAGCCACACGCCAGTCTCTCCCGGCTCTAATTTCTTCCTTATATCTTTCAAAAACCAGAATGTTGCTGTCTACCGCCATACCGACCGAGAGAAGAAAACCGGCGATTCCCGGAAGACTCAAAACAACCGGAATGAGTTTGTAAAGAGTCAGAGTGAAAACACCATACAGAACAAGACCGATAGAGGCTATAAAACCCATCTTACCGTAGTAGGCGATCATAAAGAAGATAACCATGGAAAGACCAATGGCTCCTGCGGTGATGCTTTTTTTGATTGAATCCGCACCGAGCGTAGCCGGAATGTTTTTCTGACTGATAATAGTTACCGGAACCGGAAGAGCACCGGCGTTTAGTTGGACAGATAGAGCTTTGGCCTCATCGGTAGTAAATTTTCCGGTGATCACAGCGCTGCCGCTATCAATTTCTGCCTGAACTGTCGGCATGGTAATAGGATATCCATCCAAAAGAATGGCAATTGGTTTTCCGATGTTATCTTTGGTAAGCTTTGAAAATTTATTTTTCCCCGATTCTTTAAAAGTAAGAGAGACTGCAGGACTTCTATCCTGAGATTCAAAAGTAACTTGAGCGCGCTGAAGATCAGCCCCGGTAAGATCGGTGGGGTTAAAACCGGTAAGAGTAGCCGCGTCGGAGGCAGTCTTTCCAGGAGTATAAATAGGCAAAGCAAAACTCATTTTGGCGGTTTGACCAATGAGAGATAAAGCTTGCTGTGGGTCAGTAACCCCAGGAAGCTCCAGGATAAGACGGTAATCATTTCCTGATAAAGCAGTCTTGACACCAGACTCCGAGACGCCAAAAAGATCTACACGACGTCCGATGACTTCTTTTAGTGACTCCAGAGCAGAGGTCCGATCACTACCGGCGATATCTTTCATGTCCGCGTTAAGAACTACCTGTAAACCTCCTTTAATATCCAAGCCTTGCTTAAGTTCAATTTCTTTCGAGAAGTCGAGGTTACCAATCTTGAAGTTTAACCTCGGAATCAAAAAGTTCCCCAACTTGGCTGGCAAGACTATGTATAGCGAGATTAGAGTGAGAACAAAAATAGAGAAAGAAATCTTTTGGGGTTTGGAGAAAGTCATAGATTATATAAGTTTTTTTGTCGTTTTTTTTATCGATGAAAGACCTAAACTGAGCTGGTGGCTGTCGATAAAGTTAAGAGTTAAAGAATTGTTTAAATTATTCACCACTTCTACCTGGTCTCCTGGCTTGAGAGACAAATTTTTTACCAGGCTGGAAGCTAGAGTTACACCCAGCGAGTTCCCCACCTTGAAGATCTTTTGAATTGGCATCAACTTAATAATTGAATTTCATCCCCAATTAAAGTGATCCTGGGCTGAAGGAGCACCTTGACAATGAAGGGGTCTTTGTGGGACTTACGATAATTAAACTCCTCTTCAGTCATACAAGAATAATTCAGCTCGGTGCTGAGCATCTTCTCAATTTGTTTCACGGTAAGCGCTATCTGTGGCATGATAACCTTGCCGATGATCATAAGGTCCACTTCGTCTGGGTCGCGCTTGAGTCCACGGGAGAGCTTTTGGGAAACAAAGGCAAATTTGACAAACCCAAGCTTGCTACGGTTCTTTATGATAAGACGACCAAAACCTGTCGACTTGATAACAAGGTTGGTGAGCTCGGGATAAAGCGGGAAGGTTGTTTTTACCGAATAGTAAAGTCGATTACCTCTCTTTTCGCTACTCAAAAGTCCCGCTTTTTGAAGGTGATCTAGTTCGCGTCTGACAGCATTAATTTCTTCTTTGGTCAGTCGGGTTATTTCTCGTACATAAAACATCTCTTTCGTCTGAGAAAGGAATAGTTTTAAGAGCTTTACTCTTACTTTGGAGATGATTAGATCAGATAGTTTGGCCACCCACTAATTGTAAACCACTTTGTTACCAATGGGTAAAATACTTATCCAAATTGCTCCGGGACTAAAAGTGATTTCTTTGCCGTTCAGGTCAGTGTAAATAGTCCGTGCTGTTTGAGCTGTCTTTTTCCATTTAATCTGGATGCCTTGACCTCCGGAAAAGTACATACCCGTTCCTTCTCCAATCACGGTGTAGAACATGTGCTTATGTTCGTCAAGCGGTCCCTCTTCTTTAGCAAACTGTACGACGATGTTGGGGACGGTAATTTGCTTGCTCGTTTCAAGATCGAGATGAGCAACCGATCCTTGATTCCTTTGATATTCTTTGATTGTCGGATCGTATTTCCAGTCAACCGTAAAGTCTTGGTAGTTTGCCCAAAAATCGTATTTGATATTTTGTGCCGGCTGTCCAACTATGTCAGAGGTTCCGGATTTCCATAATTTAACTCCAGAGAGCCAGGTCTTGCCATTGGGCATGAGATTATTGAAACCGCGTTTTTCGGCTTCCCTCCAAGCATACGAAAGATAGCCGACATAGGTATGCTCGGTAGCGATCTCCACTCCGGCACCTAGACGCTGATAGTCTCTTTTCATGACCGGTATGCCGATATCACCGATAGTGTCGAAGTCGTTACCTCCGGCTTTCCTCCAACCAAGCTTGACTAACTCCTCCAAGGCGAAGGCCTTTTTGTTCGAAGTGCACTGACCACTAGCTGCGTCCGCACTGCAGTTGCCGCCACCAACGTGCATGTAAATAGGATTGTTGTATTCTGCGGCGATATTTACAAAATAAATACGGGCACTTCTGACCGGAGCGACTTTAGCGGTATCTGCCTGAGCCCCACAGTAGAAAACACCCATAAAACGGGTAATGCCGCCTTCGGCGACTGCTTCGTAAACAATATCAGCAGAGGCAAGTCCGGACTGGGGTCGGGCATGAATATCATTTTCGATCATGGCTAAGATGGGGCGCCGTGCCTCCCACAGGGTTTTTTCGGATTTCGAATAAAGCTTCCCATTTAGAGGACAGGCTTCGGTCTTTGGCTCATCGGTAAACTGACCAAAACCGGCGGTTTTTTTCTCGGTAAGGGTCTCGGCTCTGGGTGAGACAAGTCCCCCACTAGTAGACGGTACAATCGCATAGGCAAGACTGGCAGATACAAAGAAAGTAATGGCGAGCGAGATAATGATTTTAGGGGTGAATTTCATATATTGGGTTTATTTAACGGCTTCATTGATAACTTCTTGTTCTTCTTTGGAGAGGGCTTGGCTGACGACCTTTCCTCCTTCTACTTTTTTGGCATAGAGCCGGGTATTTTCCCGACTATGTAAAGAGCTTATCATAATACCATCCCCGTTATCATCAAGAAAGGCGGCTGAAAAACTTTGATCACCGCCGGTATCGGTGAAAGGATTGTAGCGTCGGAAACCCAAACGCTGAAGGTGTTTTCTGTTTTCGCCGACCTCAACTGTTAGTTTTTCCTGAAGAGATTTGATATCGTCTGAATTTTGGTCCAGGGTAGAAATGAGATGATTGAGAGAAGAAATCAAGTCTTTTTTGGAGACGTCGGCGGTGAGATGGTTGTAATGAATGGTTATACGAACAAGGAGAAAAGTGACTATGGTTAGCCAAATTCCGAAAATTGCATAAAATAAATAGGCCGATATCATAGTGGGTTAATTTTACTATATTAAAGATATAATATTAAGCATGGGTGTTCAAAGAAAAACCAGACGGGAAAAAATACAGACTCAAGAAAGAAAACAGAGATTAGACGCTTTTGTCATAAATGACGAGTGGCTGACTGCAAAGGGAAAACGGCCAATGATAAATTCCGACTTGGCTAAAGGCGAAAACAAATTCTTCAGAACAGACTTGACAAAGACAGTGATCCTAACTATGCTTGTCCTAGCCTTGGAGCTTGCTATTTGGAGTTATTTGTCCAGGCACTAACAAAAAGAAAGGGGGTGAACCAAGTAAATGCAGATCTATTGTGTAAAATGTAGAGCCAAAAAAGAGGTGGCTGAATTTGAGAGAGTTACCATGAAAAACGGTAAACCAGCAGTTAAGGCAGTTTGCCCCACCTGTGGAACCAAGATGTTTAAAATCGGCGCCAAGTAATTGGCCCATTCCAAAGACCCAAGTGCGAGCAATCTATCTTGGGTTTTTTGGTGAAAGTTTTTTATGGCCTTGAGATTAAAGTCTCTGTCTTTTTTCTGAAAATTGCGAGAGGGTCGTCGTCTCCCTTACCAACTTTTCCTTTGGCTCTAAAAATTAGAGACACATACTTTCTGTCAGAAAGGTCGTCGTCTCCAAGATAACAAGTATCAACTAAGATTGTTCCCGCACCTTTTTGCTTGTCATATCTTTCAATTACTTCGTTTAAGTCTATCCAGTTGCCTTCAGATTGGTGTTCTGATAGATTCAATCTCTCGCCATCTATTGTTGTGTTTAGTGGTTTAACTGGTCCGCTTTGTTCACCTGTCGTATTTGTATAACCTCCATGACCTTTAATAAAAACAATTTCTTCTACTCCTGGTTCACTCAATGAACATAAAAGTCTGTCAACTGTTTCTTTTTTACTATTAAGTACGTTGTAAAACAGGTCTTGTAGAGCATCTTGTCTATTATTTAGAACCTTTTCACTGGACGGTTGATTGAGTCCTTCTGGTCCTAGAATTTGTACGTTATTGTACTGTTCGGTAAGTGATTGGAGTGCATATTTTTCGTTCCAAAAGTTTCTGTTTGAATCTATATTTCTTTGACGTTTTAACAAAACCTCTTGAGGTGAGAGAACTATAACCCTAACTCTTTTTATATTTTTAGGCAATTTTATCAACTCGTCTCCAAGAAAATTTTTTTCTTTTCTAATCCCTTTAAACCAAGTTTTTTCTTTAAATCTGTTGCGATATGTTGATCTCAAGTTTCCATCAAAAGTCGGGAATTGGGTTTTTGTTTAGTGATTTCTCACAAAGTCTAGGTGGTAGTTCCAGAGACCAGCAGCAAGTAGATTAAATGTGTCATCGAGATTAGGTAAGCGATTGCGGTAGATGTCGGTGGTAGATCTAAATCGTTTGATCCCTGCTATGGCGTGTTCCGAAAGAACACGAATACCAGAGATGAGGCGGTTTCCTTCTTTTTCTACTTCGGTAAGTGGTTGTTTCTTGGTAGCTTTCTTGGGGATTTGGATATTGGGGTGATGGTGTTGAAGTCCTTGGAATCCTGTATCTACCCAGACGGTGACCTCTTGGGGAATGATATCTTTACCGATCTGTTTGTCGAAAAGGCGTTTGTCGTGACGTCTACCTGATTTGGTGGGAGTAAGGATCATAATTCTCTTCTTCTCGTCAGAGACAACAATTGTTTTCCTAGTTGTCGCTTTCTTTTTTCCGGAGTAGAGTCTCTTTTTTCTCTTTTGACTTACTGGTTTCTGTACCCTACGTTCAGTGCCATCGATGAAGATATCTTTGGCCCAAGGGAACTTTTGGTAGAACTCCTCAACGGAGTTGATTTGGCGAGTGGGTAAGACAAGTTTTCTTCCGAGTGTTTTCTGGAGTATGGGCAAAAGCATCTGGACATTACGACAGGCATTACTGCGATCAAAACCAACTAAGAAAGCTAAAACATCAACAGTCGGGTAAGACTTGAGGTACATGAGGACGAAAAACAGTTTGTCGGTAGGTGTTGCCAGCATTCCTTTTCTTCCCTGACCAAACCACCCTTTTCTTTCTTTGTTTGCTTTATTGAGGACAGAGCTAAACACAGGTAAGAGTTCCCGAAACTCTTTTATGTTTAATCCTGTCATTGCTAAATGGGATCGGTTTGATCTCAGGGCAGTTGAGATATTCATACCCTCTATTGTGCATCAAGTTACAGAAAACGCAACAGGTTTAATCATATTATCCTTTATAAACAAATTAGTAGATGATCTTGCCGCCGATTTAAGTATTTTTTCAAATGTAAAAGTTCAGACTTTACACTCCTTCGCCTCAGGGTTAATGAATAGTCCAGAACTCGATCCCTCTATTGATTCATATATTGGTGAAGATAACAAATATATCAATAATACTGAGATTAACTTCGAAGAAAAACTTAGAGAAAATTCTCTTTCGAAGAATGAAGAAAATTTTTATAATAATCGAAAAGACCTTTATAAAAGTAACAAACCACTCTACTCATTTGATTCTGTCATTTATACTTTGAATAATTTTTTCAGTAATCATCCTGAAAAAATTCCAAAATACGATCTTATTCTAGTAGATGAATTTCAAGATTTTAATAAACTTGAGATTGACTTAATAAAGAACCTCAACAGTATTAACAAAGTAGTGATAGTTGGCGATGACGATCAATCACTCTATGACTTTAAAAAAGCCTTACCAAGATTAATAAGAGAAATGTATTCAGATACAAACAATATGCCTTTTACCTTG
>Ga0209212_1001147_pt1 | contig 44935 bp, 38 predicted proteins | sample RifGroC2_FD_183996 | JGI IMG/M metagenome (GOLD analysis project Ga0209212, IMG submission 183996) | Groundwater microbial communities from Rifle, Colorado, USA - Groundwater C2 (SPAdes) (version 2) | ecosystem: Environmental > Aquatic > Deep subsurface > Groundwater | place: Rifle, Colorado... | reverse complement strand
CTTGAACAGCAAGCAAACCTGGATGAAAGCCTGGACGAAATTGTCGCCATGTCAGCCAACATTCTGAATATCCGCAACTGTTCGATCATGATGTTCCGGGAAGACGATCTTGGAGCAGGAGTAAGCCTGAGGATGTTTGCCAAATATGGGGAGTTTCCACCAAAAGCTTACACCGAGGCGGTCAAGGTCAACAAGGGCATTGCAGGAAAGGTAGCGGCATCAGCACAGCCCCTGTTAGTGCAGGACATCGAAAAATCAGAATATTTGCCACTTGCCCGTACACCGGAGTCACCCTGCAAAAGCTTTATCTGTGTTCCGATTGTGATTGGTGGCAAGGTAATCGGTGTTATGAATGTCAGCAACCCTCTGGATAACAGATGTTTTGACCACAACGACCTGAACCTGTCGGTTTTTGTTACACTGTTGATCGGCAAATCCGTACATGTCATTCAGCTGCAAAATCTCCTAAAATCAAAATTCGCTCAGATGGCCGTCATGCAGGAAGCCAAGGAGATCATTGGGGGCACACTCTCCCTGAAAGATTATGATACAGAGCTTTTGGTCAAGATGCTTTCCAAGTCATTTTACAAGGAGATGAACAGGGCCGGCTTTACCAGAAACCATATCATCAGCGCGGCAACAGAGATAATCGGACTATTGAACGAAAACCTGCAGCGCCATGACCGCCGGAGTCAGCGGGAGACCGAACGGGAAGCATAAGCGGTCTGAGGAGTCACAAATGGTCGAGCGTATCAGAAGCATCATCGCCGCAGGGATCAAGGCGCCTTCCGGTGACAATTGCCAGCCCTGGCTTTTTAAGATTGATGGCAACAGAATTGACTTATTCAATTGCCCGGAGCGGGACACCTCGCTTTACAACTACAAACAGCGCGCATCACTGGTTGCCCACGGCGCCTGCATGGAAAACATGCTGATAACCGCCCCGAAACATGGTTGCCGTGCCGATATCAGCTGCTTCCCGTCACCGGACAATGATCAGCATGTTGCCAGCATAAATATCTCCGACGCTGAAACATCTGAAGATCCTCTCTATGCGGCCATCTCCGAAAGAACCATCAATCGTAAACTCTACAAAGGTGGTGAGCTAGCACCGAAAGCTGCCGACAGCATCCGCCAGGCTGCAGCCAATAGCGAAATTCCAGGCTGTTCTATAAGGATACTGACCGGAGAGGATAAAACTGCAGCAGCCGACATTGTTGCCCTGAGCGATCGCCTGGTTTTTGAAAACCTGAATCTGCATGGCTTTCTCTTTGATCATATCCGCTGGAATCCCGAAGAGGCAGAGCGCACCATGGACGGCCTGGATATCCGCACCCTGGAACTTGCGCCGCCGGATCGGTTGCTGTTTCCGCTGCTAAAAAACTTCGGCCTTGTCAGATTCATCGGTATGTTCGGAGCAACTAAAATGATTGCCGCCAATGCCAGAAAACTGATGATGTCGGCCTCGGCAGCCGGGATAATTACGATTGCGGACAACTCCGCCATAAACTGGCTCAATGCAGGAAGAATGCTGGAAAGGATCTGGCTGGAGACAACCAGGCAGGGATTGGCGTTTCATCTCATGACCGGGATTACCCTGATGGCTCAGCGGGTTAGTGACGGGGAGCTGGGGGAACTGGACAGCAATAACATATCTCTGGTTAAACAGGCCGACACACTTCTGAAAAGGGTTTCAGGAACAGAGTCGCCGGTAGCGTTGCTGTTCAGAATCGGAACCGCTGAAGCGCCAAGCACCCGATCACTGCGCATTCCGGCTCAGGTACTGGATAATAATCAATAGCCCATCATTCCCTCTATCAGATTCGCGGCACTTCTGGGTGCATCGTAGCTGTTGAGCAATGATTTCACCATTTCGGCCTGTTCAGTAAATTTTCTGTTTCCCTTTATTTTCCTGATCAACCTAAGAAGAGAATCCGGATTGCTGATGAATTCTTTCCAGGTCAGTGTACAGCCAATCCCAAGAGCCTCGACCCGACGCATGTTGAACGACTGGTCAGGAATGGTCGGTATGCCTATTATCGGCCGGCCATGTTGCAGCGCCTGGTAGATGGTGCCGTTGCCGCCATGGCAGACGACGAGGTCGCAAGCTTCCATCACCATGTCTCCATCCATCATCTCCTCGACATAGACGTTTCCTTCCACTGTCGCGGGCTGTTTCCCCTGCCCTGCTGTCGTGATAATTGCCGTCATTTCAGATGAACTGATCAGATTGCAGACGATTTCAAAGAAATTGCTTATGCCTGTAGTTCCCATAGTGATGTAGACAAGGGGTTTGCCGCCGGATTCAGGCGGCCACCAGGCAGGGGGTGACAGCTCCTGACAAAGGGTGATCGGACCAATGTAGTGATAATCGGACGGCAGATTACGGGTTGGGAAATACTCCGGGATGTCGGGCAGCAGTGTCAAATCCTTTCCGACAAGACAATTGGTGGCGGTAATCACCTTCTTCAGACCATGTTTCCTGCTCAACTTCGTGAAGTAGCTCGTAGCGTGGTCAAAGACAAACATCTCAAGAGCCAGATTCAGACGGTCGAGCATCTTCCATACATCTGTTTCTCGGGAAAAGACCGATTCAGGTATCCAGTCAAAAAACGGCACATAAGGCAGCGCCCGGTACTCTGTGGAGGATACGTTGACGATTGCCGCATGCTTGATACCGGCGATGTGGCAGGAGATCGGGGCGGTAAAACGACCGTCGGTAAGAACAACATCCGGGCGGATTTGCTTGAACAGAGCCAAGTCGGCCTCTATCATTCTATCAATGTCGGAATTATTTACAAACTGCAGCTTGCCGGCCCTGATGTTGCCGTACAATATATCCGGACTAATTTCATACAACGGAACAACCTGAAAACCCTGCTTTTCTATGATTCTCTTCTTCGGGCTCTCTCCGGCAAAGATGATTTCATGACCACGTCTGCGAAGTTCCTGGGCAATCTCCAGGGGGCGGCTGATGTGGGAAAGGGTGTGGGAATATGGCATGCAAAGGATTTTCATTTACACTTGTGTGCTATGTAGGTCAATGTTCCACCAACATTGAATAAGGATAATATTTTTGTAACAAGAAGAAGCGGCCCCATAAGGATGATTTGCAGAATCATACTTACTATTGCATCAAATATTAATCGAATGTCATTTGAATATAAAATATCCTTCATTGACAAACGTTTGGTATTTAATTCATTTAGGAGATTGTATTTATAGCAGAAGGAATTTAAAAGGCTTTGTAAAATTCCAAATGAATCATACATTAGATTATATTTTACGGCTCTTATAACCTTAAACCCTGCCTTGTTAAGCAGGAGTTCTAATGATTTATCTGAAAAGTGAAATAGATGTCTAGGTGCATCAAGATGGAACCAATTTGCTCTAAAAAGCTTAGAATAATAACAATTGAACCTAGGAACCGATACCAACAGCAAACCATCTTCTTTAATAATATTATTTATAATGGATAGTGTGGCATAAGGGTTTAACATGTGTTCTAGGGAGTGAAAGAGAGTTACAAGGTCAAAGGAATTATTATCAAAACTGAGTTGACCGAGTTCTTGATTCCTTACATCGATACCAAGTTCCACTTTGCCGTAATTCGCTGAATGGGCAGAGAGCTCAGTGCCAATAACTTCCCATCCCATATCTTTTACCATCTTTAGAAGAAGACCTTTTCCGCATCCAACATCAAGCATTCTTCCTGTACGTTTGACGATAAGGCCCTTTAAGAACTTGAAGCGTGTACGAGCATCCACTTTTTCATATGCAAAGGGTTCTTTACCATAGTATTCAGTAGGATAGTATTTATCAAGTTCGTTCTTATCCGGTTGAGGATTGACAAAGGCTAAGTCACATGTTTTGCATGTACAAATAACGTGGACTGAACCTGATATATAATCAGTTGACGCAAAAAGAGTTTGTATATCAATTGATTCACAAATGATACACGATATTTTCTGCACAATGAAACTCCTCTATGTGTATAAGCAGACTGCCGAATTTACTTAATGATATCCATTTGCGATAATTTAGAGCCCATACCAGACTATACTTCGAATCATAAACTGCACGACTTGATTGCAGAAACACTGTACTGTTTCTATATCATGCCTGCCTTTGGCCGGAAAAATTATTTATCCACGTTCAATTTAAGAGATGAAAAGAGTTTAGAAAATCCATGAAAAAGGACGTAAAAGATTTAAAATCTAATTACGTCCTTTTAAAACATCTTGTTTCTTTTAATCAGAGTGGTTTATTAATCTTTATTTATCATTTTTCTGCGACAAGCAATCAATCCAACTAGACCTGCTCCCAAAAGAATAATTGTTGATGGTTCGGGCACTGGTTCCACATGAGCAGGATCATTGCTTCTGTATGTCCATGGAGAAGTGCCATTTGCATTGCCTGGATTCCATTCCAGTTCACTACTCATGTACAGTTCTGTAAGGAGAGTGCTTCCGCCTTTTTCTTGTTCATTTGGATCGTTTACTCCACCAAAAACAAAGCCGGTGTTATTTGTCATAACGTTCAATGCAGCCCAAGCATTACCATCAAAATTATTTAGCGGAGTATATATATTTACGTGACTATAAAAATAACCTGCTCCCATTCCTTGTGTTGGGCTGAGGCCAAGGCCCATCCATTTGGAACCATCTGTAGCTTTAGCGACATCATCGTTTATAGTACCATTAGATTCGAAAACAGTCGTTGTTGGTCCATTTTGATAATATAATGCCATCATTTCATTGGCATTAAGCAATCCTGAAATGTCTGTAGTCGAACCATCTTGATTAGTGAATGTTGTGCGAGCTGCCGTTCCAAAGTCAATATGGTATAAAGGCAAATTGTTTGCAAATCCTTCAGGTGTGATCCCTGTAACCTGTTGAAGAAATATTCCGCTCAACTGTTCGGTTGGACCCTGATAAAAGTGAGTTGTTCCGGCTTGGTCAATATTTTGGACACTGAGAATACCCATCAGATAGTCACCAACTAGAATGCCTCTAGTAAATTGAGTTGCCGCATCCACATAATTACCGTTAGCATCATAAAGATTCTCAAAATTGTTGAAAAAAAGATCATTTTCTCCGAGTTTCAATAATGATGTTGCTGAAGCCGATGTCGCTGTCGCGATAATTAAAGCTGCCCCTACCAATAACGATCTAATTTTGCTCATACCCATTCCTCCTTTGTTATCCATTATTTATTTTGTTTTTAATGATGTATTGGAAAACATTGCTTAGCGTTTTCAAAGCAACTCCCATGCCAACAACATAACATACTGATAATGCGAGCTATGTTTATACCGCTCAATCCGTGCCTTGCATAGTGTAAGGAATTACGACAGTTCTCAAAACTGTAATTTAGTTAAAAAACATGAAATAATTCAAACAAGTCAAGCGCAGCTGATCTGCCCTTGACTGGCTGGTGTAAACATTCCCGACACTACCTGATCAAATCAAGTTATCCAGGATCAGATAACCCCATAAAAACGCATAAGGCCATCCTTGGATGACCTTGATCGTTAATAGTTTATCCTTAAAATAGCAGTTAACCGCCGATGAACGCCGATACACGCTGATAATTCAAAGGCTTGTAAAGATATTCAGCTAGCCAAAAAGGTGAACTGCATTTATATTATAACTCTCGGTTTTTTCGGCGTTATTCGGCGTGTACGGTGGTTCAACAGTCTTATAGGATTATGTGATTACTTCCGATCAGTCAGTGGAACTTAATGGCGTAAGGCTGTGTTTTTTCAGGAGGTCGTAAAGTGTCGGCCGGCTTACCCCCAGCTCTTCGGCAGCTTTAACAATATTGCCGCTATGACGATCGAGTGCCAAGGCGATCAAATCCCGCTCAACCTTGTCCCTTGCTTCACGCAGGGTGACGACCGACGACTCAGTCTCCGGTACGTCCGCATCCCCACCACTACCTCCCAGATCCGCCGCTTCGATAACAGCAGCATCCCCCATGATAATCGCCCGCTGAACACAGTTCTGCAACTCCCGCACATTGCCCGGCCAATCGTAAGTCCTGAGAAAATTCACAGCAGACGCACTGAAGCGGCGGACCTTTTTCTTGTACTCATCGTTAAACTTCCGCAGAAAATAATTTGCCAGCAGCAAGATATCCTCGCCGCGCTCCCGCAGAGGAGGCAGTGCAATAGTGATCACGCTGATACGGTAATAAAGGTCCTCCCGGAAACGCCCATCTGCTATAGCCTTGACAATATCCACATTGGTGGCGCAAACCGTCCGGGCGTCAATCATTATATCTTCCCGCCCCCCGACCCGCTGTATCACGCCTTCCTGCAGAAAACGGAGCAGTTTTACCTGCAGATTAAAGGGAAGTTCTCCGATCTCATCCAGAAACAGCGTCCCCTTGTGTGCATATTGCAGCTTCCCCTGTACTGTGGAATGGGCACCGGTAAAGGAGCCTTTTTCATGGCCAAACAGTTCCGACTCCAGCAGATTTTCAGGTATGGCCCCGCAATTGATCGGGATGAACGGTCCCCCCTTGGGGAATCCTGCCGCATGAATCGCCTGGGCCACCAGTTCTTTTCCGGTGCCGCTCTCACCTGTAATAAATATCGACACGTCGGATGAGGCAACCTTCTTGATCGTGGCAAAAACCGACTGCATTGCCGGACACTGCCCTATGATCCCGGTAAATCCCTTGGATTTCAGTTCAATGGAACGTTGCAGGTCGCGGTTCTGTTCCTCTATGTTTGCCAGATGAAATGCACGGCCGATTATAATATTAAGCTCACTGAGGACCGGCGGCTTGGGATAAAAGTCATATGCTCCCAATTGCATGGCCTTTAAGGCATTTTCGCGTTCGCTGTTGCCGGTCAGCATGATAATCTTGGCATGGGGATTCAGCTCCAGCATTTCCGCCAGACCACGGAACCCTTCTTCAGAGGTATGCTCATGGGGAGGCAGTCCAAGGTCAAGAAGCACAACTCCCGGCTGAAACTTTTTGAACAGATTGATCGCCTCGTTAATATCTCCGGCCATCAGCACTGTATACCCATCCCCCAATCCCCACTTTAGCTGCTGACGGATATCCGAATCATCATCAACTACCAGTATTTTTTCCACGTACATCTCCTTGACAACAAAAATGTGAGATTTATGCAGAAACGGCTAAATCGAATCGTTTTTGAACCACACCGTAAAAACCGAACCGCTGCCCGGTACACTGGACACCTCGATCCTGCCGCCATGCGCGTCAAGTATCTGTCGACACTGATACAAACCGACACCCAAACCCTTTTTCTTGGAGGTCTTGAACGGCTTGAACAGTTCCGTTCTAATAAAGCCGGCAGTCATGCCGCACCCCTTATCCGTCACCCTGATATATGGCGCTCCGGCAGCAGCGTCAACCTCCATGGCAACCGGCTGATCAGGACCGGACGCCTCAACGGCATTTACAAGGAGATTCACGACCACATTCTGTATCTGTTCTGCATCAACACGGACCATCTGAGCAGTTCCCGATACGACGATCTTGCTGCCGGTAAAAATGGCCGCCGAATTTTCAGCCAAGGACAACAGATTGACCGTTTGCGGCTTATAAAGTTCCTTATCTCCCAGGTTCTTCAGATTGGCGATCAATCTTTGCATTTTTTCAACGGTATTGCCAAGTGAGACGAGCATATCCTGCTGAAACGCCGGATTTGAAATATGTTTGGCGGCATTTTCCACGATCATGGAAAGATTGGAAACCTGGTTTTTCAAATCATGGGCAACAAATGTTGCGACATTACCGATCGCCTCAATTTCACGAGCCTGGGTGATCTGTTCCGACAGTTTCTGGTGAAGAATAGCCAGCGAGGCTTGCCGTGCTATGGTCTTCATCAGGTCGTAATCTTCGTAGATGTAAATTTCGTCTTCCTTGGTGATCCTGCCAAGGGTGATAAAACCTTCAATGCGTTCGCCATCAAAAAGCGGAACAACGAACGAGATATGGTTTTCGGTCAACCAGGCTTCATTTTCAACCATAACATCAGGATTATCATCCTTGATACAGACCACCCAGGCACGTTCCTTCATGAAGCTGATCAGTGAATTTTCAGGTTTTATCACTGCCTCGATCGGATCCATTTGAAATACGGCGGTCATGCTGTATCCGCCGCAACTTGTATCGTACAGGAAAAGAGCCGCCCCCTCGATCCCGAAAACCTCACAATAAGCAGAAAGAATCCGCTGCAGGAGCTCCTCACCCGAACGTGAAGTGGAAAGCTGCATTGTGAAATTCAGCCATTGGGTACGGTAATCATACTTGTTCTGGTAAAAGTTTTTATGCAGCACAACCTTAATTTCTCGCCTGACCCTTCCGGACATCAACAATATCAAAAGGGCAATACCAAGCAGAAAGGCAAAGGAGACCGTTACTGTTCGCGGAAAAGAAAAACCGAAATGCTGCATCCCTTCGCCCAATAAACCGATAAGGAGCAGATATATCCCAACCGCGATCAACACCACCGATTTGAAAGCTGCCTGCCGTGAGACCTCGATCCGAACAGTGCCATGGCGGAACAACAATGAGTATACCCCCATTGCAGACGCCACAAGATACATAAAGGAGCGGACAGGCAGATAATACATGTTAAGGGTGCGGTATAACAGCGCCTGGCTGAAATAAAAAATCAGGACCGCAAGTATGGTCCCAAGGGCAATGATATCGTACTTGATCCTGAACTGGGCGCTGGGAGATGCGTTGGCAAAGGTTTTCTCAAAATGCACCAGCGCAAACACCATACAGGCCATGAGCCAAAGATAATAAAAGTATCCGATATTCTGGAGAAAGAGCAGGCTCTCTGCCGGGAAATCAGGAGCATACAGAAAGGTATCGAGAGGCAGCAGAATCGGCAGCAAAATGGCAAGGAACGTAACAGCAATTAAGCCCTGATACAGCTTGCCTATCTTCCATGGACCCGCTTGACGGGCAAAGGTGAGACTGCTGAGAATCCATAACGAGGGAAGCAGAGATTCGGCGATAATAGCGCATCGTTTCCAGAGAAAGGCGTCTGAGGCTGCAGACAGCGCCTTCAGGTCAAACAGTTCAAGCAGAGCGGTAACCACCAGAGCAGCACAAAGGAACATCCCGGAGCGGGAACGCTCCCGATAAAGAAATAAGCCGGCCAGAACCACCAGTGCGGTTGCGGCTGTTATGGAAATTACTATATTGACCATGGTTCTCTTGTCTAACCCTGATAATCAGGAAAAAATTACATTCATAAAAATTTTATTTGGGCAGAAATTGCCGCATTGCCGGCATGAAATCGCTGATGAAACGCTCTCCGGCTGCTGTTGTCCCCTGCTCGTCAGTTTCGAACGGCAAAGAAACACGAATAAATGACGCATCACGGCGGCGCTTGAGGATCGAGTTGGTTATCTCTGCTATTTTAAGTGAATACTCATTACTGATGGTCCTGTCCTGAACCTGAAACCAGTATAGGAACATCTGTCGGCTGTCGCCCTTTTTGTAGACGGCCTGCACCAGATTTACCTTTGTACCTGAAACATCCAGAATCCTTTTCCTTGCCGAAACCTCGACCCAGCCACTGCCCGGCAGGCAGTGCTTGGGGGAATGGATCTCGCCGCTGTCCTTACCGCCTCCATGGTAACCGATATAAAGATCCACTGTTTTCCCGTCAGCAGATTCGTAACGGCGTGTCAGGGTATCGGTGGCCTTCAGAACCTTCTGAATATCTTCAGTTATCACATATTCCTGCGTCATACGCCATCCGGACACAACCTTCGGGAACTGATCAAAGGTTTTATTCATCGGGACCTCAAGGTCCTTGTGCAGATTGATATATAGAGCTACAACTGTCAGCAGCACGAAGACAACAACAAACTTTCCAGGCATAGTCCCCTGTCCACTGCCCTCTGCCCCCTGTCCACTGTCTTCTGTCCCCTGTCCACTGCTTTCTGTCCCCTGTCCTCTGCCCAAAAGCGCCCCCAGGGAAACCAGCATCACCATTGCCACGGCAAAAACCATCATGCCGGCAAACTCGTGAAAAAAGCCCTCGGCAGCTTTGGCGCCCCAATACTGGGCAAGGATACCGGTCACAATAACCCGGACTGCGTTGGTGAAGATGGCAATAGGCACGGATGCACAGATCAGAAGCAGCCGTTTCAGCGGCGATATCCTCAGAAAGAAGGCATAGGCCACCGCCAACGCCAAAAGAGAGATCAGCGACCGGATACCGCTGCAGGCATCCGCCACCTCCAGCGTCAGGGCAGGAAAAATGATGATGTTGCCTTCGCGCATCACCACGATCCCAATCGCTTTCAATGTCAACACAGACACCTTGGTCACAAAGATCTTCAGCGGAAAGGCAACCAGATCATAGACAATATAAGGAATCGGAATCATGAAGAACAGATAGGCCAGCGAAAGCAGGGCGATCCTGAACACGCTCGTGCCGAAAAGATACAGAACCAGACCGGCCAGAATAATTATCAACGAGGAACGCATGTTGAAATATTCTGTTCCTAGCCACCCTACCAGCAACTGTAGAAGTCCCATCAGAATTACGAACAGTCCTGCATTCCATGGTACCGATGGGCTGTTTTTCAATTCGCCCCAGCGGGTATACAGAAAATAACCGGCAATCAACGGAACAATAAAACCGTGGGAGTAGTTCTCGTCCTGATACCACTGCAGGACCATCCCGGGAAATATTTTCCAGTACAGAGCCGCCAGCAGCAGAACCACGCCGATCAAATACACTCGATTCGTGCGAACGTTTTCAGCAAACGTCATAATGGGCACCTTTGCAAACCTGTTTAATAATTGGAGCGTTATTCTTCCGCATTGTGAAAATTATGCAGGCGGTAAGCACATTTGAATGCAGACTCTATACACGATTTCTTAAAAGGATACAACGATCCGTACCTTTCATACCAACTGGCGAAGCATCTTGCGGGATTAAACAAACGATCTCACGTCGAGAGGGACTCTACCCCCAAGAACTTCTACAATACGGGAGGCAGCCATTCCGTCGCCATAGGGATTGTGGGCTTTAACCATCGCCTCGTAGACAGCGCTATCGTTCAGCAGCAACAGCGATTCCGTCACTATTTTCGCCCGATCAGTCCCGACCAGCTTGACCGTACCAGCAGCAAGGGCCTCCGGACGTTCGGTCGTGTCACGCATCACCAGCACCGGTTTGCCCAATGAGGGTGCCTCTTCCTGCACCCCGCCGGAATCGGTTATTATCAGGTAGCAGCGTTCCATCAGGTAGACAAATGGCAGATAGTCAAGCGGCGCAACCAAGTGGACCTGGGGCGAGTTGCCCAGAATCCGGCGGACCGGTTCCTGAACATTGGGGTTGAGGTGAACCGGATAAAGGATTTCAACGTTAGGGTGCATGGCGGCAATCTCCGCCAGAGCGGTGCAGATCTGCTCGAACCCTTGCCCGAAATTCTCCCGCCGATGTCCGGTGACGAGAATTAACCGTTTTGCCGGATTGAGAAAGGAGAACTGTCCGTCAAAATCGCTGCGGAGCGCAACATCGTTGTTGACCCTTGCAGCCACGGCCAAAAGCGCATCTATGACCGTATTTCCGGTAACGAATATAGATACTTCCGGCACCCCTTCAGCCAGCAGATTGCTCTTGGCTCTCTCGGTCGGCGCAAAGTGAAGATCGGTAAGCACCCCGGCTACACGGCGGTTGATTTCTTCCGGAAACGGTGAGTATTTGTTGCCGGTCCTTAGACCGGCCTCCACATGCCCGACCCTGATCCGGCAGTAATATGCCGCCAGTGCCGCCGCCATGGTGGTCGTGGTATCGCCGTGTACCAGCACGATATCAGGCCGTTCCCTTTCCAGCACCGGCTTCAGCCCTTGCAGAACATTGCAGGTCACATCAAAAAGATCCTGACCCGGTTTCATGATATCCAGGTCGTAATCCGGTTTGATTTCGAAGAGTTCAAGCACCTGATCCAGCATCTGGCGGTGCTGGGCCGTCACGCAGACAACACTTGTAAAGCGGTCGGGATGCTTTTCAAGCTCCTTGACCACCGGCGCCATCTTTATAGCCTCGGGACGTGTGCCGAATATGGATAATACCTTGGTTTTCATGCCTTCCTCATAACACCCACATCTGCCTGGTCAGAACACCAGGAACTCCAACACCGAATAACCCGGCTTCAAAGATTTGCCATATACCAGGAGAGCGCCACATCCAGGCCTTGATCAATGGTATGGGTCGGTTCGTACCCCAGCAGTCCGGCTGCCTTGCTGATATCGGCCTGGGAATGCAGCACATCCCCGGCTCTGAAATCACGATGTACCGGAGTGCAGCCCTGCAGTTGCGGATAATGCGGCAGCAGGCGGCCATGCAGCTTGTCGAACAGCTCATTCAGCGAAGTTCTGGCATTCAGGGCAGTATTGTAGACCTGATTGACCGCCAGCGGCTCCATGCTTGTCGCGGCCAGCAGGTTCATCTGAATCACGTTCTCCACATAACAGAAATCCCGGCTGGTTTCACCATTCCGATCTATATAAATAGTCTCTCCCTTGATCATGGCCCGGATCCAGCATGGGATAACCGCCGCGTAGGCGCCTTCAGGGTCCTGTCTGGGACCAAAAACATTGAAATAGCGCAGTCCGATCGATTCCATACCGTAGGCGGAGGCAAACACATCCGCATACAGCTCATTGACATACTTTGTGACCGCATAGGGGGAAAGCGGCTTGCCGATACGATCCTCGACCTTGGGCAGGCCGGGATGGTCGCCATAGGTGGAACTGCTGGCGGCATACATGAAACGCCTGACCTTTGCATCGCGGGCCGCCACAAGCATGTTCAGAAAACCGCTGACATTGCTTTCGTTGGAAGCAATCGGATCTGCAATCGAGCGCGGCACCGAGCCCAGAGCCGCCTGGTGCAGCACAAACTCAACGTCTCGGCAAACCTCCCGGCAGGTTTCAAGATTGCGAATATCCCCCTCCACAAACCTGAAGCGCTGCCACTGTTCCGGCGATATGGATTGTTGCACTTCCAGCAGATTACTCCGTTTACCCGTGGAAAAATTATCCAGCCCGATCACAGTTTGATCCAGGCGAAGCAGATGCTCCAGCAGGTTGGAACCGATAAAACCGGCCACCCCGGTAACAAGCCAGGTCCTTGGATACTCTAGCAGCTGTTTCTGAATTGTTTCGTAGATTATCAATGTAAACCCTTTCCGTTCTGTCCTCTGTTTACCGTACTCTGTCCTCTGCCTACAGCCGCCAAACACTGATGCCGACCGACTTCATGACCTGCCGGCCGTAGATCCCCTTCACGTCTATCAGCACAGGATTATCACCCATCAATCGCAGCAGCGCCTCCGCATCCCATAACCGGAACTGCTCATGGGAGACAGCCGCCACAACGGCTGCCGCCGGTTTGAGCTCCTCAATCGGGCACAACGCCACCCCATATTCATGAACAGCCTCGTCTGGGTCGGCACAAGGGTCGCACACCTGAACAACAACACCATAATCCTCCAGTTCGCGAATGATATCGATCACCTTGGAGTTACGCAGATCAGGGCAATCCTCCTTGAAGGTCAAACCAAGCACAGTCACCCGGCTCCCCAGAATGTTATGGCCGGCATGGATCATCTTCTTGACCGTACGCTGGGCGATGAACTTGCCCATACCGTCGTTGATGCGTCGCCCCGCCAGGATCACTTGAGGGATATAGCCGATTTTTTCCGCCTTGTGGGTCAGATAGTAGGGATCGACTCCAATGCAGTGCCCCCCCACCAGACCTGGTTTGAACTTCAGAAAGTTCCACTTGGTGCCGGCCGCCTCCAGAACTTCGTTGGTATCGATACCCATCCGGTCAAAGATCAGCGCCAATTCGTTCATCAGGGCGATATTCAGGTCACGCTGGGTATTCTCGATAACCTTGGCCGCCTCAGCCACCTTGATGGAGGCTGCCCGGTGAACGCCGGCTGTCACTACCGATTCATAGACCTTAGCAACAATCTCCAGGGTGTCGGCATCCTGACCCGACACGACTTTCTTTATACGGGAAAAAGTATGCTCCTTGTCACCCGGATTAATGCGCTCGGGACTATAGCCAACCGTAAAGTCCGCTCCGCAGCGCAAACCGGAAACACGCTCCAGAACAGGCACGCATTCATCCTCGGTCACACCGGGATAGACAGTTGACTCATAAACAACAATATCACCTTTTTTCAGAGCCTTGCCGACCGTTTCCGAAGCCTTGTACATCAGGGTCAGATCCGGCTGATGCGCATCATCCACCGGTGTCGGCACTGCGACAATGTGGAAATCAGCCAAGGAAAGTTCCTCGATTTTTTCGGTAAAAAGGATATCCGCGATCTGCAGATCCTCCGACGTCACCTCGCCAGTTCGGTCATGGCCGGACTTGAGTTCACTGATCCTTAGCGGATTTATGTCAAAGCCAACGGTCTTGCGTACCTTGCCGAATGCCACCGCCACCGGCAGCCCCACATAGCCGAGACCTACTACGGAAATTGTTCTGTTGCTCTGCATGCATTATCCTTTCAAAAAACTAGATTCTTTGAGTTTCTGTGTCACTAAGTCACTGAGAGGCTCAGCGACTGCCTCTGTTCACTTCTATATGCGCAATCAGCGGCAAATGATCAGACCCCACATCGGGACCAATCTCGCAGACGCGAGTCCCCAGGCTTTTACTGGTCAGGATATGGTCGATCCGTATGCCGATAGTTGTAAGTTTCATTGACTTGGCACGCTGTGTCCACCCATATCCTAAACCGGCTTTGGAGAAGGCATTGCTATATCCGTTCCAGATTTGCCGGTAGATTGTGCTATCTACCGGCATATTGAAATCTCCCGCAACAATCGTCTGACCGGATAACAAAGCAACCGACTTCTGCACCTCCTTCGAAGCGCGGCGCCGGTAAACCGTCTCGTCCAGCAGTTGCCCGTTTCTGGAAGGGCGCAGAAGTGTATGCCTGTCCAGAAGCGGCAACAGCCCGAATCGTGGCGTGGGCAATTGCACCGAGCAGAAGTTCAGATCATTGCCGGGCATTTTCACGATACAATGGAGCAGATTAGTACTGGGCCACGGGTTAGGCGGATTGTAAACCAGTGTTGTGACTCCGCGCTGCAAGGGAAAACTAGAGAGGACAGCCAGCCCCCGCTCCTGTATGATATGCCACCCTGGCGGCAGACTGAGTGCTATATCCTTGAACTCCTGCAATGCCACAATGTCGGCGCCAGTGTCACGAATCAGCGCAGCCAAGGCCTGCGCATCGCATTTGCCATTATCAATGTTACAGGTAATCACCCGAAGCATTTTGCCGGTGCCCGGCTTGGTCTTGCCGAACGGCAGATTCAAGCCCATCACAGGTCCAAAGACAACCAGTGCCCCGAGCAAAAGCGGGATCGGGCTGAACCGGCTGCGCCATAACGCCAAAGGCAGAAGGATCGCCAGCGGCACTGCCGCAATCCAGCGCGGCGCAAACAGGATGACGGTTGCCAGCCACCAGCGGTCGCCGCCATAATAAATCATGCCCCACAGGAGTACGGCAAAAACAAGGTATGCCCAGGAGGCGTATTTCGTTAATTTCGGCAGTGTGAAACCTTTCTAGTCACTCAGTCACTTAGAGACTGTATTTAAAAAAACTGATTTTGCAGTTTGGAGATACAAAAACGATACTTGCCGGATGATTCCGACTGAATCGAATCCACATATTCAATCGAAAAACGCATGGCACTGCCAAAGCGCTCCCGAGCCAGCCTGCCGATATCGGCAACCGTGGTCTCCGAAAAACTCTCACCTCTCACAATACGGAAGATCAGGTAATCGACCTGTTCCTGTACCAGCTGCATCTGCTTGACCCCCGGCAGGTGCATGGCGAAATTTTCCGTCAGTGAAATACCGGAGATATAGCTGCCATCCGGAGTTACCACATAATCGGCCACTCGTCCTTCCAACGCATCCATGATCGGATAGCTGCAGCCGCAGGGGCAGGAGGTCTTGGCCGATGGAATCCCCACATCCCCCACCTTATAGCGGATAAACGGCATGCCGTAGTTGGTCAGATCAGTCACCACGATCGCACCCGGCTCACCCGGCAGCACTGGCCGGCCATCGCGGATAAATTCCACGATCAGCGAATCGCAGTTCAGGTGCATGTTCCCCTCGGGACATTCACAAGAAATCAGGCTGACTTCCTCGCAACCATAGCGATTGGTCACCCGGCAGCCGAAAACCTTTTCAATGGTTTTGCGCTCGAAATCGTGCAGCACCATGCAGGTGCTGATAATGCCCCGAGGGCGGATGCCGTCCAGATTGTTCTCCTCCATAAAACGGGCGAACAGGTACAGCGAGTGGGCATGGCCAAAGAGGATGGTCGGCTTCTTCTTCAGCAGGGTTTGGTAATAGGCCCGCATCGTGTCAGGCCCCATTTTCAGGGTATCCAGCGGGATATGTCTGGTCAGCAGCAGGTTGCGCAGATGCGCGCGCCAGTTTTGATAACACTCCGGATTACCCCAGATGGCCCCCACCCGCTCGCCGAGGTCCCAGCCAGCCCAACGGTCGTAGGAAACAGTAACGGCCCGCTTCCACTGGGAGCTCTCTTCGTCAACAAAAAGCTCAACCGACACACCGGTAGAGCCGGATGTTTTCTTTGCCACCAGTTGATCACGTGGGATATTGCGGGCGATCATGGCATCCTTGTTGCTCCGGATGTCATCCTTGGTCAGCAGCGGCAGTCTCTGCAGATCAGCAAGCGAGCTTATTTCGGAGGGTGAAACATTGGCTGCAGCAAAATGTTTTTTATAAAAGCCGGTATTGTCACGGGCATGGGCAAGCAGCTTTTTCAGGCGCTGCAACTGGTCTGCCTGAACATCGGCCAAGGGTCGTATTTTTGAACCATCCAGAGTTTTCAGGTGGCGCAGGTAGGGTGTTCCCTCTTTCATTGCCCACAGGGGAGCGATAACTGCGCGGATAAAAGAGCTGGAAAGACTCATGATTTCCTTTCAACTGCGATTTCAGAAGGATTAATCAATTCGTCAACGTATTTTTTAAACTGCTCAAGTAAGTTCAGATATCTATCAGCATCTGAATAATCATCACACAACATGGCATAGCGCCCTTCAACCGCATAAGGATTCAAGTCGACAAAATCCGATACGTAAGCCGGCAACGCAAGGGCATTCTCTTCGCAAATAGCAATCAATCTTTCCAGATCATGGGTTTTTGTGAAATGAACATTATTATGGGATAAAAGGCATTTCAGATATTTTTCAGCAGCCTGTTGTAAATGAAAAAAAATTATCTCGATATCGAGTTCTTCGTCTTCAATCCCATGGGCATAACGCGCAAGTTTCAGATCTGAACTTGCTTTTTTAAAGAAAATTTCGGATTGAGGCATGAAGTTATCGGACATAAATCTCGATCCCCTCCTGGCTTGCCGTGCGAAAAACCGAACCTGCCTGTTTTCTGTAAAACTCGAATTCGTCCAGCGTTGCTACCAGAATATCCTTTGGATAGGGGATGCTGTGCAATACACGCCAAAGCTCAACGCATTCATTGCGTTTTGAAAAAACCTGATCTTTGACTACAAGAATGTCGATATCACTTGCCTCTGTAGCGTCGCCTCTTGCATGGGAGCCGAACAGAATAATACGAACCGGGTTTGTAATTGATAAGATCTTGCTTATAATTTCTTGTTTTACGGTTTCAGGTAACATGACAATTCCTCCCTGATAAGTAGCTTTCAAGCTCAAAATTTCAAGAGTTTCGATATAACTTGCTGAACTGAAGCTGGCCTGCCCGGACATCGGCCAAGGGCCGTCTTTTTGAACCATTCAGTGTCGTTCAATTCAATATTATTTGACTTGTAGTCTGGCTTCAAAAGGTAATTTCAATATCGGTGTTGCCCTGCAGTGAGACTTTTTTTTCAATGAACCGATCACCGTTAGAAATCTGTATGGTATGTGGAGTCTTCTCAACTCGAGTCCCTTTTCCGTCTTTTTTAACTACAGTATTTTTTGCTGGACTTGTCTTGGTTTGATTTGTACGGAGATACGAAACCAGATCTGCGAATACTTTACCCTGCTGATCAGAAACACCTTCGAAAACTATTACCCCGGCTTTGTCGATGATCCGCACCGCTGCCCAAGCAAGCGGCTTGCCTGCGTCGGTTATTAATGCGGTCAAGTGCCACCCAAAAGCAAGTTCCTTGACCGCATCGCCGTTGAACTCTAGATCCAGACTTTCAGGTGATGCTCCGTCTTCAAACACATTGTTGATAAAAACCCCCGTGCTGGGACGCGAAGCATACTGGCTCCTGATTGTCCGGTAATTTGCGTGTTTACCATACCGGATGAAGCGGTTATCGATAAAACGGGCAAACCCTCCGGCATGGCCGTAGGTGTCGGCCAAAAGCACATTGCTCCAATTGCTGATAACCGTGTTGCCGCGGAAGATGAGATGGGGCGATTCATTTCTATAGACTATGGCAATAGCGGCAGCCTTTGCTTTCCCATCATTATTCAGGGCAACGATGGTATTGTTTTCAAACGTTACCTTCAAATCCTTGTTGGGGAGTCCAATCCAGATGGCCCGTCCCCAGCTACGCACCCCGGTATTATTATAATTTTCCTCTGCACGCAGATAAAAGTGATTATTATAAACCTTAACATTTGTCGCCCACAAAATCCGGAAGCAAGCAGCTCCGGTATCACCATATTCTTCACCGGACCTGGTACTTTGCACATCAACAAAATTGTCGTATACCTCGCAATCGCTGCCCGGCCAGATACCGATCGGATGAACTCCGCGACCTACGATTCGGTTGTGATGAATTTGGGCACTACCACCATTGGGATGACTTACTCCGGCATCACCGGCAATGCCGGTTGAGTTTGTATTTCTACTGTCAATGGTTATATCATTGTTGTAGATCTGGCTGTCTTTTCCGGATCGGATGCCAATATGCCGGGTTTTCACTATCATATTGTGATGAATCAACATGCCGGCACTACCTCGCCCCTCAATGGCCGCAGTTCCCTGATGACGGTTGGTTATCTCGGAGCCTCTGTCTTCAATCGTGTTATGATGTATATGAACTCCGGACCCCATGGCGTAGATCCCACTGGTGTCACGGGATTGATATTTTATCGCCAAACCGGCCACTATGAATTTTTCTACCGACATGCCGCAAACCGGGTTGCTTCCCATTCCATATTCATTTACCAGTTTTCCCGGTGTACTCCCCTCACCCTGAATGATAGTGCCGTTTATCACAGCAATATCATGTCGTGTCCAGCCTGACAAAACGACACCATAGGCTGAAGAATTCCCTTTTTTCTGATCATAGATAACAGTATAGCCGTTAAGATTAAGTGTAACCCTGTCAGCTGCAATGCCGAATGCTGTTCCATCAGCGACCACATCGTTCTGTAGGATGTATTCCGTATCAGCCTGTGACAGGGTGGAGGCTGCCGAAATCTTGACCACATTTTTTCGCCGAGGATAGTCGGACACGTTCGCTGTGCCAGCATCGAGCTTTAAATCCGATGTGGCAACCTTCCCAGCGACAACCTGGAGTATCTGCTGCGAAACGTCAGTAACGGTCGACTCCGGCACAACACACTGCCCGCTCTGGGCAACGAGAAGTGCTATCAACACGGAAACAGCATGGACAATAAATCTGGTTGATAATCGCTGCATTATCATGTGTGATCCCTCTGTAAACTAATCACTTCCAAAATGGACTTTCGAACTGGGGTGAACCGGTATTTTCACTGTTGTCCAGATATCGGCTAATTAAATAGGTCGACAACACACCTATTGCCCCAAGCCAAAGCCAGTTGTAGCGATACAGATTATGGCCGAACAGGCCGTTAAACAACAAAATAAGGATGGTCTGGATTGATGCCACTGACAGATACTCAAACAGCGTGAGAGATCGTGCATGTTCGAGATAAGCTTCAGGTGCTTTGGTCCTGAAATTACGGATCCTGGAAATAATCTTTTTATGTACCCGATAAATTGTACCGACCAGCACCATAAAAACAAGAGTGCCGATGCCGCCCAAATCGCCCAGCACTTGGCCATACAAATTATGGGCCTGCATACCCGCATCCCAGCTGAACTTAAAGTTATAGGGTCCAACGCCGAACAGCGGATTTTCCTGGAATATTTTTACCCCTTGCCAGAAACCATCGATTCTTCCCTGGGCGGAAACCGATGCTGAAGCAGCATCAGGACCAATATCCTGAATGAATATCGAAAGAAAACGATCCTGCAATTTTTGCGGCATAAAATTCCAGCTGGTAGCCAGAGCAACCGCCAAGGATACCAATGTCAATATTTTGTGTGAGGACGACATCCAGAGCAGAAAGAGAAAAAACAGGCAGGCCACCATGCCGCTCCTCGATCCGGTATATATGATCGCCACAGGAATCATGGCGGCATATACCCATAGAAGGAGCCTTTGCCAGAGCAGATCCAGCCGGTATCTGAACAGTGCCAGCAGGAACGGCAGCGAATACACGATTGATGCGGCAAAAGAGTTGGAGTCGCCATAAAAGGTGTCAATTCCCACCAGACGCGCCATACCCTGCTGATAGGAGTTTCTGTCATTGAAAAAATATTCCCAGCACGATTTTTCCACGTACAGCATCATGATCATCAGATAGGCAAAAATGAAATTTTTCAGTTCCTTTTCATCGCGTAACGAAGAGATGACAATGAAATAGAAGATTAGCAGCTTGAAATACTCAAAGACACCGTCAAAAGCGACATCCACATGTAAGGCCGTAATTCCGGCAAGCATTATGACGAAGAAAAAGAGTATTACAACCCGGTTTACTGCATGAGAAATGTAGCGATTGTCTTTATTGAAAAAAACCAAAACCATGAGAATTATCATATAGACACGTTCAATCCGGAAGGTGCCCAGTATTGGCCAATACTCGTACGGGCGAAAAATGAAGAGGAACAGATATCCGACAATGGCCCAGAAAATCATGCATCACCATGCTTTGTCGTACTTGATGAACGATCACCTTTGAGCCACCGGATGATGCCAGGCGGCAACAATGAGAGGGCGTAATATTTCAACACCCCACCCGGCCTTCTGCCGGCAGCCATGGCTTTCAGCATGTACTTTCGACAATCGGGCATCCTGCCAACACTGAAATAATAGTACCCTAGATTGTAAAACATGGATTGCAAGCGTTCATTTATGATGGTTTTCCTTTCCCGGTCGCTGTTGGCAGCGTACAGACGTTCCATGAGCAGCACGGGGGCCTTGAGATAATCTTCGCTGTTGCCGGTCACGTTGGCACCATGTTGGTTTCGGACTGCCAGTGGCTCGTCCATGAATCCGATCTGATAACGGTCGGCCACTCTGAACCACAGGTCGACATCTTCGCAATTGCACAGTCTAACGTCAAAAAGACCAACCAGGTCAAAACATTCTCTGCGCAGCATCACGGTTGGCGTGAAGACAAACCCTTCCCTGAGCAGGTTGTTATAGATATTGCCCTGGGCCACATACCGGTAACAGCGCTCGCGGAGATAAGCGACATGAACCATGGCCCCGTCAACACAGTGGGACATATCACTGAAGACCATTCCGAAGCCGGGATTATCATCTAGGAAACGCACCTGTTTTTCGAGTTTTTGCGGCAACCACAGATCATCCGCATCAAGAAAGGCGACAAACTTACCCTGCGCCAACACGATACCTGTGTTTCTAGCGGTCGATGCCCCTGCATTCTCCTGGCGAATGTATTTAATCCTGTTGCCGTACCTTGCCAGTACTTCTCCGGTATTATCACTCGACCCATCGTCAACAACGATGATCTCATAATCCGCAAATGTCTGAGCCAGAACCGAATCGACCGCATTGCAGACAAAGCGCGCATAATTATAGGTCGGAATGACCACTGTCACTCGTGGTGAAGTCATAGGAACCACATCATATCATAGCCAGGTTCCAACGGCGACCCCTGATAACGCAAGCAGTAACACAAACGTCTTGAAATACATCCTTTCCCCACGCACCAACCAAATGATAAGCACGGCCACTACGGCTGCCACCGAAGCGATCCTGACCGGCACCGCAGCGCCCACAAGTGACAGGGCCATACCGATCATCAAAAACGTCCCAACTATGCCGGCATAAACCAATGCCGAGTAAAATGCCATCTTCCAGTAAAACGATTTCGCCAGGGGCGCCGGTAGATATTGAGTACGCGGATATTTGCCCGGCCACCAGGGCAAAGCCAGCTGATGCAGCGCCAGGCGGAGATACGAGCGGTTGGCAATAAAACGTGGTGCATCATATTGTGCAGCCGCAAGAGCTGAAAAATGCGTTATCTCAATATCCGGCTGATTTTTGAGCCAGACCAGCAACTCTTCGAAACGGTCAAGATCGATTCTGCCTTTTACCCGGTCTGATTCAACAAAATCAAAAGGATGAAAAAGAGGAATCACTGCTACATCCGATCCGGGCAAACGGCGAGCCCGCTCCACCGCATCACGCGCCTTAAGAAGGCTGCAGCTGTGAGGCATTAGAGCCACAGTAACATCAGTGTCCGCCTCATCAAACATAGCGGCTGACAGAATCCTGAAGCCAGCCGCCCCCAGGGCCGCTAATGTATTCCGATCATAGGCATTGAAAGGCGGAATAAACGTATCGACAACTGTTCCGCAGATCCGCTCAAGCCACTCTTTGCCGTCCCGCAGACGACGGTGTTGTTCCTCGAAAGGCAGACCGGCAAACTCCCTCAAGCGGCCGTCAAGCTCTGGATTATAATTCTGGTGATGAAATCCATGCAAGGCAGGCTCAATGGTTCCGGATGCAACGCCATCACGAAGCAGTTCCACCTTGTCGGCAGACAATTCTAAATATTGCTGCCCGGAAGGGTCTAGCTCGTCTCCGGCACAGACAAACGGCACCACACCGAACACGCAGGGTACCCGGTAACGCTGGAAAAGATCGATAAGGCGCTTTTCAAGAGCGGTATCGCTCCGGGCACTGAAATCGTCGTATCTGAAAACAACCGTAATCATGCGGCCTCAGGCCGGTTACGCAGCTTGCGATACAGATTAATCAGCAGCCTGGGGGTCAGCACTCGAACAACCCCGCGCAATGAAAACCGATCCAGCGGATACCAGCAGAGCGCCCGCGAATAGTCAGCCAGAACAGACGCTTTTGCTGCCGTTGCCTCATTACGGTAGGCCTTGTGTGAAAAGTGCAGCGCCTTGGCCCGCCGACGGGCCCAGAAACCAACGTACTGACCAAACTCCTGATCGAAACGTTCTCTGATTTCCCACACGGTTTTGATTCTGAAGTCCGTCCTTGTTGAAACCTGGGCAGTATGAACCCGGTATTTCACCAGAGCCTCATTTACTGGGGCAAATTCAAAAAAACAGGCCACACGCAGCCAATAGTCAAAATCCTCGCTCATGCGCAAACGTTCATCAATCAGGCCAATCTTTTCAAACACGGCCCTTCTCATGATGGCTGAAGACATACAGACAAAATTGTCAACATACAGACGGTTAAGGATTTTTCCGGCATAAAGGGTTGGCTTGTACCCTTCCAGGATGCAACCGTGCTCGTCGATAATTTCGCGCTGGCTGTATACGATACCTGCATCCGGGTTTTGCTGGAAGACGGCTAACTGTTTATCCAGTTTTTCCGGCAGCCAAACATCATCCGAATCAAGAAAAGCGATAAATTCGCCTCGGCTCTCTCGCATACCACGATTGCGGGTAAAGGCCGGCCCACCGTTTTTATGTTCCAGGAACCTGATCCGCGGATCATCAAAACTGGCCATAATTCCGCGCGCATCACCCGGAGACTCGTCACTGAGCACCAAGAGTTCCCAGTTTTGAAAGGTCTGGGCCAGCACGGATTGCACAGCTTCCGGCAGATAGCGCTCGGTGTTGTAAACCGGCATGACGATACTGACCAGGGGTTGCATGACTATTGCCCTACCTCGACCAAAAGCTGCCGAAGATTATTGACGAACTTCTGCGCCGCACGTCGCGCGGTTGCCGAACGGGTAACGACCCCCTTCTCCTGCAATTTGCGCAACACCTTGCCGCCCAAACCGAGCTGTTCCATAGAACGATCAGCACGCTCAAATCTGCGAACAGCAATTGCTTCCGCAAAATGCACCGGCGACACATTCCGTCTGTCCGCTTCCCGCACCAGCGCCGCAATCACTGGGCGATAATGCTCAGCAGCAATTCGCTCCACCTCCGCCACCTCCACACCGCTGTCAAAAAGGCCTGATGCAAAGACACCACCCGAATTTGTCACAAAACCTGGCAGACAGACCACCCTTTTGGAGTGTAGAAAATCCACCGCCTCTGCGGTAAATGGAGCATTGGCAACCGGCACAACCCAACGGGCCTTAACAGAAGCCATATTCTCAGCGTTTATCGTAAGAATTCGGGCCGCCGGCACCAGGATGTCAGTCTCTATGGTCAAAACAGCCTCCCTCTCAATAGTTTCGGAAGCAGGCAGATGGAAGATCAGGTTGTCGCCATGCTGTTTGCGCAGCTCAAAAAGCTCACAATGAGAAAATCCATTACTGTTCCGAATCGCGCCCTTTACTGTCGAGAATGCCACAACCCGGAACATATCCTCTGGCAGGCGCCCAGCCAAGTAGGCACCAACGCTGCCGAAACCCTCAATGGCAACCGTCAGCGGACGCTCCGGCTTTAGATGTTCCCGCACAGCAAGCAGAGCATTAGCTACGGAAATCGCGGTAAAGAACGACGTATCCGTAATCTTTCCCAGCGTGATGTCTGCACCGCGGTAAATAGCCCGCAACTCGTCCGGCCCGCAATTCATATCCATTCCCGGATAATACAAACCCTTGTGGATGACCGGGGCCAGGCGACGGCCGAACTCTTCACACAACGCCAGCTTCTCATCGCAGGTCGTCTCCGCAGGCACACGAATGCCGCATTTTGCGCCACCACGGGGCAAGCCGATAAAACTGAACTTCAGCGTCATCTCCCGGGCGAGCATCTTGGCCTCATCAAGCGCCATGTCGGGGTAGATGCGCACCCCTCCTGAACTGGTCATATTCACCAGAGAATCAAGCACCACATACCCGAAAGGCAAACCTTCCCGGTCAAGCTGAATTATAAACTGTGGATCACGCATGCATTACTCTCCGGTACACCTCTTCCATTACTCTGCCGTTCGACTCCAAAGAAAACCTGTCAGCAACAAAAGCCCTGCCCGCAGCCCCCATGGAGCGGCGCATCCCGGCATCGCCAAACAATCGTTCCACCGCATCAGCCACCACTCCCGGGTCGTTGCTGTCCAACAGCAGCCCGGTGGTACCATCCATCACCACCTCCGGCAACCCCTCCACCCGTGTAGCCACAACCGGCACTTCCATCGCCTGGGATTCCAGCGCCACCACACCAAAACTCTCATGAATGGAAGGCATCACACACACATCAATCCTTCGGTACATCTCTGGCATGTGTCCATGGGGCAGTTTGCCATGCAGCTCCACCGCACCTGCCAGATCCGGCCCGGCAATCACCCGCTCCACCTCGCCCCGCAGCGGACCATCACCCACCATGATTGCCCGGACATCGCCGCATCTACTACGCAAGATTCGCAATGCTTCCAGAAACTGCAGCGGGCCATACTCTGGTTTCAAATCTTTGAAAAAACCGAGTGTAGCGATACGTCCACAATCCTTACTACTCTGCGGCGCAAACTGATCAAGATCAACACCGAAAGGTGTCACCACGCCTTTTTCCGGATCGGCCTGGCCATATTCCAAGGCGGTATCCAGAAGAAACCTTGAAGCCGCCGTGACAGCATCCGCACGCCGGATCATCCGGTTTTTTTTCAGACGCACATCAGGCAACTCCGGAGCCATGCCACCAAGAGTTACATCCAGCCCGTAGGCGGTTAAAACCAAAGGTCCGCGCCAGACCTTCACAACCGGATAAAACGAGCTTTCGACATTATGGATATGCACCAGATTGGGGCGAATCTTTCGGAAAATCCGCCAGTACGCCAACAGAGTAGCAACTGACCAGGGAAGTGGACCTCGTATAGCTTGTGCGAGATCATGCCAAACCACCCCTTCAAAATGAGGTTGATGTGTGGAGATGATATGTACTTCGTAACCACTACGACTCATGAAGTATCGGGCCCACTTTTCCACATGGGGCCATGCCGGGTTGGCGATATAACATATTTTAGCCATTACGAAGTCGTCTAATATTTTTTATAAATGTCATTGGCAACAAGGAAAAAATATAATAGATAAAAGCTTTAGTACTCCATGGTTTCAGTATAATGGCAGAAATAAAGCGCCTTCTTGCTTTGTCGAACATATTTTTATCAAGAAAATATGTTCCTGTATTATAAAGATAACTACATATCCTGTTGCAATATCGTTTTTTAATTAATTTTGGTACAGTGCCAGATCTTTTATGAAAATTATTCAGCACGACCAAATCCCAATCGTAATTTTCATCTCGACATTTGGAAATATTTTCCTCATGTGTCCTACGTATTGAAACTGCTTCAAATATGAAACCAATCTTATATTTTATAGCAATACGCAGCCATAAGTCATAGTCCTCGCCAAGCTTAATATCTTCGCTAAAAAAGCCGATATCTCGAAGTATTGAAGATCTAAGCATAACAGAGCTAGTAAAAATAATGTCGCTGTTGAATAGTTCAAATGCAATATTCTCATTGCATATGCAAATATGATTAGACGTATAAGAAACACATAAATCTGGCAATTCACTAAACCAGTTTTTGTGACGTTTTAGAATTGTATTAAGATTTTTATGGCTGTTAGCAAAATCATAATCAGCCCATGACCCAGTCACAAGTCCAACGTCTGCATATTTTTCTAATATTTCTAGTCTAAGCAAGATTGAATTGGCAGATAACAAGTCATCAGAATCCAGAAAGGCAACATAATCGCCTCGGGCAATTTGTAACCCCTTATTTCGGGCAATGGAAGGCTTGCCGGAATTTTGCTGATACTCATACTGCAATCGCGAATCAGAGGCATATCTATCAATAACAGACATGGTGTCGTCAGTTGAACCGTCATCTACTACAATAACCTCATAATTGTCATAATCTTGAATAAAAATAGAATTAAGAGCCTCTTCAAGATAAAGGGCTCTGTTGTAAGTAGGTATTATTATGGATACTAGAGGTTTAATCATAAAAGGTCCGTATTGCATTAAACATTATTGGTATGCTGTTTAAACTCTAGTACTAATTTATTTATGATATTTTCAGATTGAATTTCAGGTCTCCTAGAGCATAATAATGCTTTTTCTGACAAATCATTGTAGCAACTGAGATCGTCCCATATAGTGGATATAGCCTCAATCCATTCGGAGATCGGAGCATTCGGGCTAACCAAAATACCACCAGACCCAGTTGATTCAGGCAACCCGCCAATATTGCTGGCTAGTACAGGAATACCACTTACATGCGCTTCTGACACAACCCGCCCCCATGCTTCCTCACATATGCTTGGAACAAGCAATACTTTTGCCTGGGAGTAAATCGAACGCATGTCTAATACCCGGCGAACAATTCTAACATTTCCCAGTTTTTCAGCACGACGAGTAATTTCTTGTAGCCAATCACCTCCAAGCTCCCATGATTCAACAAAATCAAATGGTATATCTGGACGTGCTTCTGCTAATTGAAATGCAATCTCAACACCCTTCTGGGGATATGGACACACAAATACAACTCTGCTTCGTGAACTTTCAGTACAATACTTGCCATAGTCAACTAATGGAGGTATCGGCTCTGCTGTTATCCCAAACATTTTGTTAAATTTTGACGAAGTGAAATTAGAATTAGCAATAAATTTAAGGTTCGGGTGACTAAAAACCTCCCCTCCAAGTAAATCAAATTGAACATCACGTAAGTAAACAACCGTTTTAACCGATAAATCAACAAGAACCCTGGCAAGCTTCATTGGAGCTATAGCTTGAACAACTACCAGACTAGGTTTGAATTTTTTTATGACTTGTTCTGTATATATCGTTGGATCCCATCCACGGTATACTGGATACCCCATAACTCTGTCATGTGGAAACTGATTTCCTGCAATTTTTCTTATTAGGCGATTTCTGAAGCCTAATACCCCTCTTTTGTCAAGAGCGCAAAGCACCCCAACATTTACCCCCATAGCACCCAACTTAACACAGAGATCATGGGTCGACAGTTCGGAACCGCCTATATTTTGAGGCAAATAGGTATTGTTAGTTGCAAAAAGAATCTTCATTATTATACGACCCAGTTTTTAATGATTATCTATAACCAATTGATTCAATAACAGGCTTTATAACATCACTCCAGTTATATTGTTCTGAGATATGAAATGCTAATCTACATCTTTCGTCTTTATCAATTTTTAAAATATTTAGTATAGCTTTAGTATAGTCGTTAGCCTCTTTCCCTTTCACAACAACACCTGCATTTTCGTTCCCATCCAGTATTTCTGAAAAAAAAGGTAAATCTGATGTAACTACAGAGGCACCAAATGTAAGCGCATTCAGTATTATCGCACTACCAGTAATTTTCTTATATGGCATCATTACAATATCAGTAATACTAAATAGATCTGATATTTCTTGATCGTTCAAAAAATGATTAATAATTGTTGCGTTTTCCATTTTAGACACTAATTTTATCAATGGCTCCATATTGAAGTCACTAGAAGGCCTACCAGCAATTATAAAATTAATTTTTTTGTTTATAGGCAATACAGCTTTACAGGCCAAGTCTATCCCCTTGTATTCTCTTATATTACCAATGCAAGATACAACAGGAAGGTCATGTTTAAGATCATATTTTTTAAAAATATGCTGTCTTAAGCCTGGAACTGGGTAGTAGTCTTTAAAATTCCCCATATTCATATTAATAACTTCACATCTGGGTGAATATATTTTATTAATACCATCAAAGGCTGAGTTACCATGTACAATAATTTTATCTGAAACTTTAGCAAGTAAGTGATAGGCATATCGATCTAAAAGAGATGGTTTTTCATGTGGTTCTATATTATGACATGTCCATAAAATTAATTTATTCTTTAATTTAGCTATGGTGAGAAGAAAGAAAAAATTAACAACTCCCAATAACTCATATATTTTTCGAAGCTTTCTATAAGCGAAGTAAGATCCAAATATGTTTTTTTTCAGTAATAATGATTGAAACCGAGGTATATACTGTCTCCACATCGATTCAGGCCAGTGAATGTGGTAAATATCAATTTTAGATCCTGTAGTCAGAAACCATTTAACTGAAAATTGTATCTCACCCAAGTAGTCAAAACCATTTTTTGAGAGTTCATTGTAAAACAGTTCAAGATACGCATCTGCATGGTTTTTTTTAGGAAATGATGCAATAGAGCATCTATTATTCATTGATTATTCTCCAGTTATGTTCGACCAACAAGGGCCAGTCTTGGTCTGGCATCCTCCCTGTTCCAAAATAGTCCCCTGACATAACATCAAAAAAACCACCTCTTAAGATCTTATCTTCTAACCCACCACCTGATTTAGCCCATAAATGGAAATAATATCTGTTTTGATTTAGTGGCAGTTTTGGAATAACACACTCAATTTTACCAGTTAAAGGTATCTGACCGTGAAAAAAATCACCCGTAGTCCTGTTACTAAAATCAATTAGTTTAGTGTCTTTATAATCTACAATAGCAAATGCTACATCAAGGTTTAGGACAGTAGATCCCTCTTTAACTATATATTCAGCAACTATTTTTAACAGTTCACCTGATCTGAACGAAGAGACTTTATTTCCATTTTTATTTTCCACCCACGCATTAGTAAATTTAAAATTACCATCTCCCTGCCTGTCTGTCCGGTCACTCAACAAGACAGAATTACAAATAGTTTGCTTATGCAAGTATGTTGATATTACTTCTTCAGTATCACCAGTTTTATATATGATCCCCTTTTCCAACATAATTGCCCGGCTGCAAAGGTTAGACAAAGCTTCCAACTGATGACTCACAAACAGAACCGTCCTTCCTTGTGTAGCAACATCCTGCATTTTACCAAGGCATTTTTTCTGGAAAGCGGCATCACCAACTGCAAGCACTTCATCAATTACCAGAATCTCCGGTTCCAGGTGCGCTGCCACAGAAAAGGCAAGCCGCACTTTCATACCTGAGGAATATCGCTTTATTGGTGTGTCAATAAATTTTTCAACGCCTGAGAACTCCACTATTTCATCAAACTTCCGGTCAATCTCCCTCTTGGTCATTCCAAGGATAGTGCCATTCATATAAATGTTTTCACGCCCGGTCAGATCCTGATGAAAACCGGTGCCGACTTCCAGCAGACTTGCCACTCTTCCATTTATAGTTACACTACCGGTACTTGGATCTGTAATACGCGAAAGAATTTTCAGCAACGTACTCTTACCAGCACCATTATGGCCGATAATGCCAAGTACCTCCCCTTGCTTAACCTCAAATGAGACATCACGAAGCGCCCAGAGAATGTCCTCTGATTCGTCGCCAGGGTTGAAGGCGGTCAATTTCTTCAGGTTTCTGAAGTTATGTAATGGCGACCGCATCCACGATGCCATAGCTCCCACAAATGTATCGTGTATTTCTTCTTTCATGCCCAGCCGGTAGCATTTTCCGAGGCCTTCAACTGTTATTGCTGTGTTACCCATTGTGTTGACTTCCTTTGGTTTTGTTATGCAACATCTGCGAAAATCCGTTCCTTAAAGCGGAAATATAGGGCACCTGAAACAAGAAGGCTCAGCGCAACCAGTGATCCAACACCTATAAAATCCCATGGCATGGGGCGTGTCCCCAGCAGAGCCGCCCTAAACCCTTCTATTACCCCTACCATTGGATTGAGGGCATACAACAATCGGTATTTTTCAGGTATCAAGGTTGTAGGATACACAACCGGCGCGGCATACATCATAAGCTGAACAATGAAATTCATGGCGTAGCTGACATCTCGATACTGGATAGCCATGGCGGTGAACCACATGCCGAGTCCAGCAGCAGTTACCATCATGAGCAGAATCAACAACGGCAAAGCAATAATAGATGTATTGGGCATAACACCATAATAAGCCATGAGGGCAAAAAGCAGTACCATGGCAATGCAAAAATCCACCAATTTTGCCAGTACCGAGGAAAGCGGTAGAATCAAGCGCGGGAAGTATACCTTACTGATCATGTTGGCGTTGCCGATCAGACTGTTGGTGCTGTCAGTCAGGGCATTAGCGAAGTATGTCCAAGGGACCAGGCCGGCAAAGCTAAAAACGGCATAAGGAACTCCATCCGACTGTATTTTGGCCAGTTTTCCCAGGATGACCGTGTAAACTATCATAGAAAACACCGGTTGGACCACCGCCCAGCCGATGCCGAGCGCCGACTGTGCGTAACGCACCTTAATACCGCGCCAGACGAGAAAGAAGAAAAGATCGCGGTATTCATAAAGCTCTCTCCAGTCTATAGAGCTTATTCCCTTGCGGGGCTTGATGATTATCTTACTATTACTCATAAGTAGTCCTAGTTATCGATTGACCAGATTGATCTGGTTTAGCTGAATTTTGAGAATACGGCTTTGGGCATTTTTTGTATGTCTTTCATGTAGTCCTCATGTAGGTCAATGCAAGCTTTTGTGTATATCAGCACCATAAGATCAGTTACTCTTCGTACCCTTTACCTTCTCTGCCCTTTCGGCACAAACAACTGTATCTCATCTACAAAAGCGTCTCCTTTGTAGGAATCTACGTGGGGCTCCCCCACATAGGCATACTCATGCTTCGAGGCATTTTTCCCCATGCCATAGATCAGATCAAGACTAACCGGTGTTGTTTCCTGTATGACTTTACCATCAGCAGTAAGCACCCGCATGAGCAGCCGGTCCGTGTACTTTTCCAACTCCACCATGTACCAATCTTTTTCCGAATAATGGAAGGCAGACACCCATTCATCCATGCCGGTGAACCACTTCCCCTTCGACCAGCAGCGCAGCAGATCTGACATTCCGCCGACCCAATTGCCAAAGGAGCGGTCTAAGGATGGATTCATGTAGACCATGTAGACAGGGTATCGTTCTTCCAGGTGGTCGTCGGAATCGATAACAACCTTCCGGTAGCGATGCCACCAGTCTTCGCCGCTGGTTTCTTCTACAGTACGATCTGTGAGCGCAAGCCAGTAGAAGCCGTTTTCCAGATAGCGGCGATTGTACTTAAAACCCTTGGTAATGAAGTCGCTATCGTTGTAATTCCCGATATCATACCTGACCCGCCCCAGCTTAACCCTTATCTTGTATTCTGCCGGCAGGTTACTGGTGATCTGCAGCAGGGCCGAAGACTTGAAATTCGGCGTTTCAAAATGGGCTAATCCATCCTTCAATGCAATGGTGCCGCCTTCACGCAGTCGCGGGGTAAGCCATTCCTTGTCACCAAAGGGGACTTTGTCCTTGAGCTGCGCAGTTCCGTCGAATGCTTCTGTATGAACAAGAGCCCAATCAACTGCCAGCGCCGTGGAGCAGCATGCCCAAGCAATTATGAGGAAAAAGGGAAACAAATATCTTATGTTGCGTACATAGCGTGTCATTGTTGTCACTTCCCCTAAAACTTCATGCACAAAATGCTCAACATTCCAGTTTGTGTAATATTCCGGACCGAACCACCAAATAGCAGCTTACTTCACTCCCATAGGTTTCTTGATCTGGTACAACGGATCCCCCACAGCGCTCATGGCCCACTGGATGGTGGGTGTTGCCTGATAGAAAGCTTCTGCAAAATTAAAATCTCCACTCCAGAAACGCGAGAAAAATATGTCAGGGCGGGTATAGCCCTGAAGCTGCGGCTCAATTACGGCGCCAAAGGTTCCTGTAATGCCTGCTTCAAGCAGTTCCTGAACCCATGACTTGACAGATTTCGGCGGAGCCTTGATCCCGACAAAGGAATCAGATATCAAGTGGGCGGCTACTGCTCCCGGTCGCCACGGACCATTTTTTGGTTTTTCATAGGGATAACGCATCGTAAAATACCACAGGGCATCATTCCCTATTTCTCCGGCTTTGAATGTCCCATTTTTGTAAACCTCCGCTATTCCTGATTTACGGGCAATAGCCCGGGCTTCAGAAATCGGCTTGTAGGTCTCGTTCCATGGGAAATTGGCCGAAAAGTAAGCTGTGCCGCTGCGGGACGTCAGCTGTTGTTGCTGAGCCAGCAACGCCTTGTCGACCAGCCCTTTGGCAATCTCTGCTGTCGGGCCATCTATACGAGTTACAAGATAGAGGCCATAGGTGCCGTCAAATTCCCTTGTGCTGCCGTAGAACGGGTTTGGGGTACCCAAGGTGCGCCCCCATGTGTAGCGGTCAAAAAGATCGGCCAGTTTTGAATCTACAGCCCGACCGGCCGTGCGAAATGGCACACCGTAGCAGGGAATCAGATAGTTAACCTTGCCGGCAAGTCCCTTGGCGAGCAGGTATTTCTGCAGTGGTTTTTGCATTTCCTCGACATAATCAAACTTGTCCAGGTTGCGGTTGATCGGCAGCCTGACTATGTTCTCAGTCGGAATATTGCGTTTTTTTGCATAATATTGGGCAACTTCTTCTGACTCTGGTATATGCGAGTTGACCAGCAGCACCAGGCCCTGCGGTGCCGTATCCGCGGTTGGGCGCGGCTGGAGTCCGACCGGTATGCTGAAATCGCTGACAGTGCCCGCCTTGTTGACGCTCCGTACAAGGTAAGTGCAGATGTCGCCGTTTTTTACCTTTGCATCTTGCATTATGCCCGGAGACACAAACTGGGCAGTGATTTTTTTGCCGCTTTCGCCGGGCGCTTTGTATTCCTGCCGGATAATCTTCGACACACGACTTATGAGTCGCATCCTATCGTCGGTACTGCAGCGGCGAAAAACTTCATAACCAGCAATATCGCGTTCAGTGCTTTTGCTCCAGAACAGGGCGACACGGTTGTTCCCTTCCGCGCCGTAGACGTTTGCCGGAACAGCCGGCTTTCGAGCAGGGTCGCTGCCTGGGTAGCTTGGCAGGTAGGTTACGCCATGCTCTTTCCCCTCCTGATCGTAGGCTTTCAGCAAAAAAACATACTGTTCACCGTTTCGCAGCCCATTAATTGTCAGGGTTGTATCCTTTTTGACATCTTTGACAAGAAAGCTGTCGGCTACCTGGTAAGCCAGTTCGGTGCCGTCCCGCAATTGATAAATCCGGTATCCACCGATCCGGGAGGCACTGTTGTCCGGCATTTTCCAGGAGAGCGTAACCTGCCTATCGCCGTTCGTAACAACCATCTCCCGTGCTGTCACCTCCGCATATGCCCTGTGGACAATATGCAGCAGCAGAATCATGGTGACCGCAACGATTTTCAAGTTCATGGCAGCAGTTTTTCCCTGTTAAGCGGAACTTTTATTTCATACTCCCGGTATTGATCCGGATCACCGCTTTTGCCATCTTCGGCAGCACGGACAATGTTGTAGGCTTCGCGGGCAGTGACATAGTGCAACCGATAGTTGCCCTGAGCATATTTCTGTTCCAGGGTTGAAAACATCTCATCGCCAATGGAGCTGAAAATCACCTTTCTACTCTGCATCCCATGGGTAAAAATCTTCACAAAAACCCACTCCGGTCTGCCTTGCACGTGGATATCAGCATTTATCCAGCTGTCAACCTTACGCCGATTCGGGTATGGGTCAAGCTCGAAGGCACCATAGTCCACTAGTGTAAGCGGCCCCTCAAAGATCATCAGATCTTTGCTGTTTTTTTTGCCGACTGCGGCAGACACTCCACGATTATAGGATTTTGGCCCGTCATCATCGGCTGCGTAGTAGATGCTATTGATCTGTGCTGGTTGAGATACCTGACCAAAGCTGGGAAAGGTGAAGTCGGCATAACACCCGGCATTTTTGAGAATATCCAGTTCACGGGTTACGCCGCAGGAGTCTTTGCCGCGTGAGTTGTCGAGCGACCAATTGCCATGGACAAAACTAAAGGCTACTTTGCCGGCATGGTCCACTAAGGCGCCATAACGGTTGAACCAGGCTACTCCTTCAGCCAGTTTGGCGGGGAAAGTCTGGTTGGTGTCGTTATCATGGTGCCAGTGAAATTCAATTTCACCATAGCCCTCATACACCGCCCGAGTCAGATCAGGCATTATACCGTCGTTTTTGTGATCATAGGCATAAAACCAGGTATGCTGCGGCTTTCTACCATAGCTGTCTTTGTGCCGGTCGGCTAGTTCGCGATAGTTATTCAGCCATTGAGTGTTCTGGGCCACTCCCTTTTTGTTTAATCCAGGTTCATAGTGGTCTACAAATAAAAACATGACATGCCGCGGGCCGTTGATCGTCTGCTTATCTTTGAATACTTGAGAGATATAGTCCGGCAGCCAAATGTACATCTTCCAACGCACAATTTTGTACGTAGAGTATGCACCAAACAACGCCAGCAGCAGACAGCATACTGCTATGGCTGTGTTTTTGGCATTGAGTTTCATGATACCTCGTTCAGGAGGAAAAGTTTTTTAGCAGTTGTGCAGGATTGCCGCTCAGGATGTCATAGTCGTTGGTGGCGCTGCTCACGACACTGCCGGCAGCAACAACATTCTGCACGCCAAGATCAGCCATAATAACCGCTCCGTTACCGATCCAGCTGTTTGACCCGATTGTTATTTTTTTAAACACACCCTGTTGCTCCTGGATCGGTTTTCCGATCTCTTTGTAACCATGCTGGTTCTTGCCGCTAAGTATGGAAACCCCGCTTGCTATAGTGGCATGGTCACCAATTCTGGACATACCGATAATGCAGTATGATCCGATATAAACGGCTTTTCCAACCTCCGCATCCGGATGGGCAAAAAAGGTTCCAAAACCGATGTAACCATCCAGCGGACATTTTTCCAAGGTCATATGGTAGTAAGCCACCCGTAGGTAGCTGCCGCATTTGCCAGGTATCAGCGACAGCAGTTGGGCCTGCCCGGAAAAAAGGTCTTTGGAACGGGTAACCTTGAAAAGAAGATACAGTGGCGCGGTCAACAACAGGCATACAGCAAACAGCAGGTTCTTTAACTGGCGTTTCATGATGTCACCAGCCTTTCATAAAACTGTTCATAGCGCCGCATGATTACAGGAAGTGAAAATAGATTCTCTGCCATGTTTCTGCTGTTCTGTCCCAGTAACTCCATATTTCCGGAAGCAAGGATGGCCGAAATTCTGTCAGCCATTGCCATATAATCCCCCGACGCGACAAGATAGCCGTTTTTGCCATCCTCCACGGCCTCCCTGGCTCCGCCAACATCGGTACAGACGACCGGCAAGCCGGCTGCCATATACTCAACAATAGAATTTGAAAAACTCTCTGAGCTTGATGACAACACCCCCACATCCATACAGCCCAGTATTTCCGGTATATCAAGGCGCTTACCCAGAAAACGGATAAACGGGGCTATTCCCAGTTCAACACAAAGCTGTTCCAGACACTCTCTTTCAGGCCCTTCACCTACAACCATGAAACGTGCCTGCGGACAACGTTCCGATACTATTTTTGCGGCCCTGATAAACACCTCAATCGCCTTGACCGGTCTAAGGTTGGCAACAATCCCGATAATTGAAGCATCGGCGGGAAAATCGAAATTTACCTTGAATGCTATACGTTGATCTTCTATCATCTTGCAGTAGCAATCAATTTCAAGGGCATTATGGATCACTTCTATACTTTCTGGATTAATCCCTTCTGTCTTTATAGCCCATTGCCTGGTGTTTTCCGAATTGGCCAAAAAACGTGTTACCCTGCTGTTCAAAGCGCCGAGCATCATAATTTCAATCTTGTTATGCCAGTAACCCTGATTCCTGCGGGTGGATACTATCGCCTTTACGCTGGCAAGTTTTGCAGCCATAATTCCAACTTTGTTACCTTCGACAAAGTGTGTCTGGACAATATCAATTTTATGCTTTTTCATAAAATCTGAGAATTTCAAAATATTTAGATAACTGGAAAGATTGGCGAACGAAGGTACTCCAATATCAACCAACTCGCATTCATGGATATTCTGCCTCAACCACTCCGAAACCCTAAGAACACACAGATAGGGTTTGAACTTGCTGCGATCCAGTTGTTTTATCAGCAGCAACAGTTGTTTCTCCGTCCCTGCTGTGGGGGATTCGATAGTATCTATGACAAAAACAATTTTGATCATAAGGGCAATCTTTGAGTCTCTGAGTTGCTGAGCCCCTGAGTTGTTAAGTCCTTTAGCAACTGTTTTACAAATCCCAACCCTAGTCCGAAGTGAATCACGAATATAATCGCCGGTATCGTAACAGCATACTTGACTCCATCCTTGAATGCCACCTTGATTGCTGCTGCATTTACCAGTAGCAGGTAGATACCGTATGGTACAGCCAACAAGAGCAAGGGGGCAGTGATCCCAGCAACGAAAAACAGTACCAGAGATAATGCCAGGAGACATAATCCGATAACAAATCCTGCCGGGATAAGCTGATTGACCGTTAGGGCCTGCGGATGCTTTCTAGTGAATTTCCTGCGTCCTTTGCCGTAACGGGTCATCTGGCGGAATAAGCCCCGCAAGTTCTCGCGTGGATAGTAGCGTACGGTCAGAAACGGACTGGTGTAACATTTGCAGCCGGCCTGCTCGACACGATAATTGAATTCCACATCCTCTGCGGCATCAAAGGTTTCGTCCACATAGCCAACCTTGTCAAACACCTTCCGAGTATAGGCGGCGCCATTGCTGACCGGACTGGCAAAACCCTCGTATTCGCCAAAAATCAGAGAATCGCCGCCATGCCCCAACTTGGATGCACGGGCCAAGGCTACCGACTTCTGGAAGTCGCTCAAACCGGGCGGATCCAGCGGCTGGGGGCGCCCCAGGCAATCCGCCCCGCTTTTGGCAAAGCAGTCAGCTACATTTCTGAACAGATTATTGGTAGGGATGAAGCAGTGCCCATCCACTACCAGAAAATAATCTCCACGACCATTCATGAAACCAATATTGCGGCCGGCGCTAGAGAGACGTTTCGGATTTTCAAAAAGTTTCACTTGCAGATACTCTATTCCGAGATCAAGCACTATTTTTTGCGTGCCGTCGTCGGACATACCGTCAGCAACTATGATTTCGTATCTGTCAGCCGGATAATCCTGTGTAACTAACTGCATGAGCGTGTCACCAATAAATCGCGCTTCGTTGCGGACCGGCATGATTACGGTTATGAAGGGAGTCACTTTGTAATTCTCATATAAAGTTCTTCGTAAAGTTCAGTTTGTTTTTCAAATCCAAACTCATCACTGACATACCGGAAGCCAGCCTCACCCATCTTGTGTCGGAGTACTGTATCATTTGCTAAAACCAGCAGGTGTTGAGCCATCAGCTCATGTTCTTCTGGCTTGGCCAGAAACCCGGAGATCCCATCCTGGACAACTTCAGGCGTCCCCCCTACCCTGGTTGCCACCACCGGTTTTCTGGCGGCAAAGGCCTCCAGAATAACATTGGGGAGTCCTTCTGTGAAGGACGGCAGCATGAAGATATCGATATCATGCAGTAATGACTGCAGGTCGTTTCTGAAACCGGGCAGCAGGAAACACCCACTAAGCCCAGCCGATGCTATTTGAGCTTCAAGATCCTGCCGTAGAAAGCCTTCACCGAAAACCACGAAGAAGACTTTGGGATTTTGCCTGACAACCCCGGCAGCCGCTTCAATCATGCCGGCATAGTTTTTTTCCGGGCTGAGCCGTCCGGCTGAGGCGACCACAATCGCGTCATCGGGCAACCCCAACTGCCGACGTAGCAAGAGTTCGGATGCAGCGGGGATCTCCGTCAGGTTGATGGCGTTATGGATCACCGATACATTTTCCGGCTTCACCCCAACTTTCAGAATCTTGTCGCGCTGGCCGTGGGAGACAGCCACCACATGGTCGGCCAAGCGCAGAAAAAGTTTGTCCAGCTTTTCGTACATCCTGATCTTGGGATCCTCCGCCGTCCACCCCCTGGAGATGACAACAAGTGGTATGCGCGCAAGCCAGGATGCTATCCGACCTATTACATTTGCCTTGTAACCATGTACGCAGAGCAGGTCTATCTTTTCTCGCCGAATAACCGCCATTATGTCCCGGATCATGCCCAGGTCAAAAGGTCCCATTGAAGGAATTTCTACGGTCGAAATACCAGCCTCGCGAGCTTTTCTCAAAAGCTGGTTGGCCTTACCCTGCTCCTCGAATGAAAAAACATGGGGCACAAACCTGTTGCCCGCAATGCGTCTGCCATGCTCGACCAGCTGTTTTTCCGGGCCACCAAAGAAATTTGAGGCCAGAAGATGGGCGACATTTATTTTATGTGTCATTGCCGTAGTCCACTGGCGAAATTTGGTTGGCTATTGATTTTGTCTTCAGCAGCCATAACAAGTTGGCTAAAACGTTCCGCCACAGATTGCCAGGAGTTGCTGCGTGCTTTTTCAATCCGTTTCTGACGTAGTTCCTGAGTGTCGTCTTCAAGCGCGCCGTCCAGTGCCGTCAAAAAGTCTTGCGTACTATGGGCAATAGTCACAACGTCAGAAAATTTTGCAACATCAGGCATATAGGTCGAAACCACCGGAATTCCCAGAGACAGGTATTCAAGCAGTTTGAGCGGATTGACACTCCGCGTCAGCTCATTTACCTGAAACGGTATGATGCCCACATCAAAACAGGCGGCATAGCGTGGTAACTGTTCATAGGGCACTTTGCCTATCAGGTGTATATTGGCATAGTTCGAGATCCGGCTAATGTCGGTGTCTGCCGGGCCGATAAAAACAAATGACCATTCGGGACGGGCCGTAGCCAGAGCTGCTATAAGGTCATAGTTAAGCCAAGCGCTGAGGGCACCGAAAAAACCGATTACCGGTTTTGAAATTTTGCTCAGCACCTCCGGTCTTTCAACAGCATCGGCAAACGCATTGAAACGGTCAAAATCAACACCATGTGATAGCAACAGTGGCTTTTTGCCCGGTATTGATTTGGCGTTACAAAGCTCATCAGAGGTTGCCAGCACCAGGTCGCAACTATTTAACAGTATCTGTTCCATATCCCGGATAAGTTTGTATTTGACTTCAGGCCAGTTAATAAAGTCATCAACACAATAATAGATATGAATGCTTTCGCCAAAAGCCCCAACATAGTCGCAGGTACAAGGAAAGGTGGTGATAACGATCGGATCGCTCATTCCTTTTTCGGCCATCAGCTTGAGCAGTTTGCGTTTGACGGATAATCGGTTGCACCCCCTGACGAGCGGCAATTGGTTATAAGGTATGATTATCGGACTGATCACTGTTAGATTGTTACTGGTTACTTCAAGTTCAGTTTCAGGCGGCCTGGTGAGCCAACTTGCCAGAACCTGGATACTGCGTGTGACGTCATGCAGCGATAAACGGGGGCTGCGCATGCCGATAGTATTGACCCAGACGATGCGATTGTGCGGTAATAACTGCTTGATTAGGTGCTGGCAACTGCTGGGATGTCTGCCCCAATCATCGGAAAATACGACTATGTTCCGGTCAGTAAGCATGTGCTGAAGCATTCTCCATAGCATTTCGGCTGTTTTCCAGAGTGTCTTTCATTGTTCCGAACTGGAGTTGTTGCAGCAGACACCTCAATTTCCTCTCTGTACTATGCAGATTTAGATAATGCCGGAAGCGGGACTTTATCCCGGCCTTTATGCGGGGCTGATCCGGATCAATCTCCCATGGATGAAAGTACAGTACCGCCGGTTGCAGCTCCTGCTGATTAATCCTCGCAATCCCCCACCTGATAAGTTCAACCGGCAGCAGCCGAAGGTATCCGCCTCCGGCGATCGGCAGGCGCAGTTTCTTCCATCCCAGCTGAAACGGCAGCGTTGTCAGGGGAAACTCCACCAGCGGACCGGCCCCTGTTCTGATTGTGTGCGGGAAACGCTCCGCATCCGGGATGCCGTAGGTGTCATGAAATACCGGAAAGATGCTGGAGTCGTAGGTAAAACCTTCCTCAACCAGAATATCCAGCGCCCAGAGGGATTGTTTGGTAATGGAGTAGCTGGGGGCACGATAACCGCATACGCGCACGCCGCATTGATCTTCCAGCAGGGATTTCGAACGCCTGATATCAGCCCGGAAACGCTCAGGGCCGATCTGGTAGATCAGCTCATGGCCGTAACCATGGCAGGCGATCTCATGGCCGCGACGGCGAATTTCCTTTACCAGTTCCGGCAGCCGCTGAGCCACCCAGCCAAGGATGAAGAAGGTGGCCTTGATGGCGAATGTGTCGAGCAGGTCCAGTATCCGCCGGGTATTGTCATCCACCCGCAACGGAAAGGAGTCCCACTGGTCCTGCTGCACATGCTTTGCAAAGGCATTGACCTGGAAGTAGTCTTCAACATCTATGGTCAAAGCGTTAAGCATAAATGCAGTTAAACAGCGTACAGGGGAAGGCAGTGTACAGTTGACTGCAGTGAACAGCGTACAGTGAAGGCAGCGTACAGCAAAGGCAGCGTACAGGGTGCTGCAGCGTACAGACCATTTAAGCGTGCAGTTAAATTAGCTCTACCTTTTCCCTGTTCAACTGGTTTCATCTCTGCCCTCTGTTCGCTGTTTTTTCTGTTCAACTGTTTTTCTGTACTCTGATCGCTGTTTTTTATCTGTTCAACTGCTTTTCTGTCCTCTGTTCGCTGCTTTTCTGTCCTCTGTCCTCTGTTCGCTGCCTCTATCTGTTCATCTGCTTTATTTTCATTTTGTTGATGTACGATGTCAGCAACCGCAGTACTTCCTTTGTAAGGCCGTTTAGAATATTGAATTTGTCAATGCCACAGTAGCCCAGGTCTTTACTCAGCGAGAGTTGCGTCTCAAGTTCGGCTGCCGATCCGAGGGCAATTTTCAGAAACTGTATGTACTCCTTGGAGCCGCGCATGAACCCTTCGGCTATGTTGGATTGTATGGAAACCGCTGCCCGACGAATCTGACTGGTCAGTCCATACATTTCCTCCTTTGGAAATGTATCAGTCAGTTGATATATTCGGAGGACCAAATCGTACGATTTCTGATACGCGATCAACTCCTTATAATCACTGACAGGCTTCCAACTTCCGTTCAAATGTTCGCGGTTTAACTGCTCCAACCTCTCTGTCCTCTATTCGCTGCTTTTTCTGTCCTCTGTTCAACTGCCTTTATCTGTTCGCTGCTCTTTCTGTCCTCTGTTCGCTGCCTTTATCTGTTCGATGCTTTTAAAACACTTTCTTCACTTCCAGGATCACGCGGTTTACCTGCTTGTTGTCCAGTTCGATCTCTTTGGAGGAGTAGTCGATATATTTGTAGCTAAGTCCTACTGTCAGTTGATTTCCGAAATCATAGATCAAACCGCAACCCACATAGTATTTGTCGGTAGTGCCGTTTAGCCGCAAATTCTCGTAATTTTCATAGGTCAGCCCAAGCGTTCCGAGCAGGTCCCGCGTGAGCTTATACTCACTGGTGAAGCCGCCCGAGTAGCGCTTATCCGTTATCCTGTCGAGGTTGGTATCCGAGAATTCGGTATATGAACCATGCAGGCTGACCCTTCCCCGTTGCAGATTCTTGGTCAGCAAAGCCGTGTAGTATGTGGACAGGGTTGAGACACCCAACGGGTCCTCGGTGTAATCCCTGCCGGTGGAGACATCAACTATTACGGTGTCAAAGGTGTGAATCAGGCCGGCTTTCCAGGCAGGATTGAACGAGTGGGTTCCGTCGTCGTAGTCAGTGTCAATGAACCCTCCCTTGGCATAGATGAACGACTTTTCGGCATATTCGTAACGCGGGCCAAGGTATGCCTCGTTCCGGTAGAAGTTGCTGGCATTTTCAGGAATCTCCCGGGTGAAGATATAGTCAGCGGTCAGGAAGAATTTGGGAGTAATCTCGTACTCGCTGGAGATGAATCCGATGTGATCCTGCTTGGATATAGCCAGTGTATCTTTGTACCAGGTATTGATGTAGCGATAGCCGGTCTTCAAAGCCAGGCGGGAAGTGGGGTGCAGCACAAGGTAAGGAGAGACCATGGCCACATTCTGGTCGGACTGGTTGACATACAGGCTTTCATCGCTGATATCCCGGGTGACATCCAGGGAAACCTTTTTGTAGACATCACTCACTTCCAGAAACAGCACCTCATCGACAATTCTTACCAGCCCCTTGCCGTTTATGTTGTGATTGAGATCGTCATTTCGATTTCCCTTTGCATAATGGAAGTAATCAAGGCTGTAGCTGAGATCCCAGTCCCAGAGCGGCGCAGTGTACTTCAGCGCCACGCCGGGTTGTACCCTGGTAATGTAATCGGATCTTTTATTATGGTGGGTCTCATATACGTTGTCGGTATATTCCTCGCTGACCGCCAGCCATGGTATTAAACTGTAATCGGATGCCAGAACCGGCGCAGTTCCAGCCATCAGCTGCAAGGCGCACGCTGCAACGGCACAAAGCGACCATCGCCTGATAGCGGCTGAAATCCCCGACTGCGGCTGTTCCTGAGAAAACATGCTGCCTGGCTTGTTGTCTGCCCTTTTGAAATATCGCATTATTTGAAAATCCTCCTTATCAGACCTGGCTTTGGCGTATTTTTATTTTCAGGAAGGTCTTGGTATCTGGACAGAACATCCGGCTGTTCCTCAATTGTTTTGTTTAATTTGGCAACAGCGGCATTGGTCCTGTTGAGCTGCAGCGTAAAGGCTTCCTGAATCTGCTCCAGTCTTTGGTTGAGTTCCTTGAGCGGCGCCTGGGCTGAGACCAGGTTATCATTTTTCAGATCCTCGAATCGCTGGTTCAACCTGTCATAAAAATAGTCAAGCAGGCTTTCAGACCAGTAAGAATTCGAACGGGAAGTGTCCGCAGGCAGAATGGCGGTGTTGTCATAAAATGTTTGCTGCTGTTCCTGCGCCCAGAAGTGATTGTTGAAATCAAGATCACCAACTATGTCTTTGATCATCTCTTCGTTGACATCCTGAATCTCTTCAGCATAAGCGGCCAAAAGAATGAAATCACAGATGATGTTTATTAATCTGGGAATTCCGCAGCAGTATTCAAATATCATATCAAGCGCTTGCGGGGCAAAACGGAGGGCGCCACGATTCCCGGCTACCTGCAGCCGGTGGTAGATATATTCCTCAACCTCCTGACGGTTGAGCGATTGCAGGTTGCATTGGATACTGATCCTCTGGCGCAGCTGGCGCAATTCCGGTCTGGCCAGCAGGGTCCGCAATTCCGGCTGCCCCACCAGGATAATCTGCAGAAGCTTGGAGTCGGATGTTTCCAGGTTTGACAACATCCGGATCTCCTCCAGGGTCTCCAGACTGAGGTTCTGGGCTTCGTCAATAATCAGCAGCGGCTGGTTACCCTTGGCGTACTGTTCGACCAGAAAATGATTAAGATCCCGCAGCAGCTCGATCTTGTCCTTGCCCTGGACAGGAAGGTCAAAATCGTCATTGATCATGGAGAGCAGCTGCTCCGAATTAACCTTGGTATTAAAAACCTTGGCAAGTACGACCCGATCCAGATGTTTGTTGATCAGTTCCCTGATAATGGTGGTTTTGCCGGAACCGACTTCGCCTGTCAGCAGTATGAAGCCGACCCGTTCACGAATGCCGTAATCCAGATAGGTCATGGCTTTTTTGTGGGTTTTGCTGAGGAACATGAATTCCGGATTCGGAATCAGATCGAACGGCTTGCATGTCAGTTTGAAGAATGAACGGTACATTGCCTGTACTCCGCTACTGGGATGTCAGCCTTGAATAATATCTGCTGTAATGAGAGTTATCCAGATTGAACGTGGTCGAATTGTTGAGCACCACCCCCATAATCGGACACCCATGTAAAATTTCCTTGGATTCAATAACGCTTTCCTGCG
>Ga0209212_1001137_pt1 | contig 45191 bp, 38 predicted proteins | sample RifGroC2_FD_183996 | JGI IMG/M metagenome (GOLD analysis project Ga0209212, IMG submission 183996) | Groundwater microbial communities from Rifle, Colorado, USA - Groundwater C2 (SPAdes) (version 2) | ecosystem: Environmental > Aquatic > Deep subsurface > Groundwater | place: Rifle, Colorado... | reverse complement strand
GGAAATACGGAAGAATTATTAGGTCTTGATAACAAAAAAAATATCAAAAAATCAAACTTAAGCAGAATAGATATTTCTGCATTGCCTGACAGGCTTCCGGATTTTAGAAATTCATCAAAAACAAAAGATAATATTCTTTCAGATTGGCTTATTAACTGGATTAATTCCGGTTTAAAAGAAGACAAAATAAGACCAAACCAGTTATTACCGCAAAAAAATATTATTGCTAATAAAGTGAATGTCAGTATAGGTACTGTTCAAACAGCAATCAGGATGATTGAAGACATGGGATATGTTGAATCAAAACAACGCATCGGCACATTTATTTGTAACAGAACAAATCCTGATAAAGAATTAAGAAAACAAACCTCTAAAAGAGAAAATGCTATTGAAGCTTTAAAGAAAGTAATTTATCAAAATAAATATGAATTAGGTACATTACTTCCATCTTCAAGAGAACTTTCAAAAGTTATCGGCAGCGCGCCAAATACAACAAGATTGGCTCTTGAATATCTTGCCAATAATGGATTAATTGAATCGAAAGGTTCAAGAGGAAATAAATCAAACTGGATATTAAAAGAAATTCCTCAAATAACGGAAGAAGATACAGAAACTTCATCAGAACTTGATACTGATACTCTTGTAGATCAAGTAGAAAGAGATCTTAAAGAACTTATAGTTCAACAATATAAAATTGGCGATAAATTAATGTCTCACTATGAACTGGCTGATACACTTAAAGTAAGCATAAAAACAGTTCATGACGCAATGAAAAGACTGGTTGAACAAGGCATACTTCAATCAAAAAGAGGCAGATACGGCACATTCATCTTGCGTTTGCCATCGGACAAACAATTAATGACAGGTAAAGAAAGTGAAATCTTTGCTCCCGCATTCCAGGCAAGCCTTTACAACTATGAAAAAGTTGAAATTCATCTTAAACAATATATTAAAGAAAATTATCAACTTGATGACAAACTTCCTGCAATGGGCAAACTTGCGTTAGATCTCAAAGTAAGCAGTAATACAATCAGAAAAGCTCTTCAAAGAATTTCCGAGCAAGGTATCGTAAAATTCTCAAGAGGCAGATACGGAGGAACTTTTGTAACGAACATGCCTGAAGAAATTGAAGAAAAAACCGCTTCACTCACATGGTTATCAATCAATCCCGAAGTGGCAAATATTTATAGCACAATTAAAAAATAGTAAAATTATAGAAATAAACGAAGAAGCCTGCAAACGCAGGCTTCTTCGTTTATTTTAATTTAAAATCCAAACAGATAAGCTTAAACCTACTGAAAAACTAACCCATAATAAATATGGAACTAAAAAATAAGATGCATTTTGAGATAATTTATAGAATTTATAAAAAGTAAAAAATATTGACAACCAGAGCAAAAATATTACAAAAAACCCTCCGATGATAGACCTTAGACCAAAAAATACAGGCGACCATAAAGCGTTTAAAAATAACTGAACTCCAAATAGAATTAAAGCTTGTGTTTTTCTGTTTGAATTTTCTGTATTTAAAACCATAAACAAGGATATTCCCATTAATAAATACAAAATCGTCCATACAGGCATAAAAATCCAAATTGGCGGAGTCAATACAGGTTTAAAAAGATATTCATACCAGATTAAAGATTCGGGACTTACCGCAAATTTCCCTATTATACCTGCGCTCAAACAAAGTAATAGTGAACCGCTTAATTTTAAAATACTCATTTTGTCAAAGCTTTTTAAATTCAAATTTTGCATCTTCTATACCTTTATTTTTAATTATTAATGACATTAATAATATTACAAAAAAACTTTAATATGCAATTTATAATCTGTTAAACTTTTGTAAATGTGCTATGATTTTATTAATTGAAAGAGCTTATATAAAGAATTTATTATGTGCACAGAAAAACAAGATATTAAAATAGTACTGGATATTGAAACTACAGGTCTTGATTATAAAAGAGAAAAAATAATCGAATTTGCAGCAGTAAAACTTGTAAATAATACTATTACAGAAGAATTTGAAACACTGGTAAACCCAAAACAAGAAATTAGATCATCAAGTATAAGTATTCACCATATCACACCGGATATGGTGGAAGATGCGCCCACAATAGAAGAAGTAATGCCTAAAATCCTGGATTTTATCCAGGATTATCCTATTATTGGACATAACGTAATATTTGATTACAGCTTTATAAACAGGGCTTGCGAAGAACTATACGGAAAAGGCGTCCAAAATCACAGAATTGACACATATCAAATGTACAAAGAAGTTTTTCCCGATGACCCGTCGCATGGACTGGAATCTTTAATGAATAGATTTAAAATAGATTTTCCTCTGCATCACAGAGCAATGGCGGATGCAAAAGGTTTAGCCTATGTTTATCCGCATTTAAAAATATTTCATGATAAAAAAAGAAACTGGCAATTATCGCAATTAGGCAATATAGAATATTTGCTTGAAAGATATCTTCGTATTCAACAGGCTATTCAGATGCTTCAAGCTGAAATGGCTGATATAAAGTCAATTTTTAAAGTCCATTTTGAAGAAAGCGGCAGAGAAATTAAAGCAACGACAGGTGAAATGCTTGTTAGTTATTCAAGACCTTCATATAATTATGATTCAGAGCGAATAAAAGAAATTATTGATTCGACAGGATTTCATGAAAGAGCTTTTAAATTAAACAGCGGTTTTATAGAAAGACTTATTAATGATTCCTCAACTGATTCGGAAATGCGAAATCAATTAATGTCATGCCGCACTCGTATAAGTGAATCTAAGTCTGTATCAATTCAAAAACCCGAAAAAACTCCGGCATATTCAACAGAAGAATAAGCTCAAATTCTTTGCTTTGGGCAGAAAAATAGAAGCTCCTCTTTTGTGTTGCAAAAAGAGGAGCTAAATTAGAGTTATGGGGGAGAGTTTTTTAAAATTTATTTGCTTGCCTGTTCGGGATACATTTTGATTGCTTCCGATGCGGCGGTTTTTACATTTGCAGCACTGTCTTTTTGAGCTTCGCCAAGAATTGCGCGCATTGTTTCTGCATCTTTTTTGTCTTGCGGGTCTGCAAGATTTATAAGAGCTGCAATACCGGCTTCTCTAACTTCGGGATTCGCGTCTTTTTTAACAATATCTGCAATTTGTACTATACCGGGAACTTCATTCATTGAAATTGGAGGTATATTGATTTTTTTAGCTTCTGAATTCATTTCCTGTTTAAATAATTTTTGAAGCATTGCCAATGTCCACATACTTATAATTCTGTTTTCATCAGCTTTCTTTTTATCTTCCGCGGCTAGCTTGGAAGTGTCTTTAGTTGCAATGTCAGCTAATCCGAGGAAAGTTTCTTCTTTAATTAAATTTGGTTTAACTAAAGCGTCAACTTTTTCTTTAGTTTGTTTAGCTTCTGCATTATTAGGATCAGTGCCTGCAAGTTGACCGGCTGCTTCTGCAACTCTTGCAAATTGAGCTATAGTTTGTATTGCTTTCCCCTGCTGTTCTATAGTTGCTTCAGGAGTGCCTTGTTTAGGGCAAATCATGTTTAACGAATCTATAAGAGGTCTGACAGCTTCCTGGTCTTGTTGAGGATTTACAGGAGCCGGAGCTTGTGCTTGTTCTACGGCAGGTTGAGGTTGTAAGTTTTGTGGAGCAGGTGCAGGTGCCGGCTGAGGTTGCGCCTGTACATATTGAGGAGCAGGCGGAGCAACAGGCTGCAGTTGAGGTTGTATGTTTTGTGGAACGATTTGCGGCATTATTTGATAAGGATAACTTGGAACTGCCGGTTGTGGTTGATACAATTGAGTCATGCCGGGATAAACAGGCTGTGATTGAGGTTGAAAATCATTAAGTCCCGGAACTTGCGGTGGTTGCAATCCATTCATTTCTATACTTACTGTTGAAATTTTAGGTGAATATGCACGTTGTTGTTGAGGTTGACAACAATTTCCATAAACAGGATTATACGGAATACTGTTATAAACGGGCGTAACTCCTGCTTGTGGTACCGGATATGGAGCAATACATGGTATCGGTAACTGCTGTGTATAATCTGGTGCTACCGGCATCATGCTAGGTAGTGCGTACATTTGTTGCGGATTTACATTTTGGATCATTTTCTTCCCCTTATTTATCTCTAACTTTACATTGTTTATTTTTTTAAAATTCGTTCAATTCTTTAAAACAGGAACATAATAATTAATTGCCTTTTTTTGTTAATTTATTAAGAAATATTACAAACTATTTTTTCAAAAACATCTAAATCCTTTAATATTCTTTATTTTTACCAACTCCTAAAACATCATGTATAAAAAACTTACCTGCTCCGAGAACTAAAAGCCCTGCAGATGCAGCAGATGTATAAGTGCTAATCTTTTTATTTTTAATTATTTTAGGAGCGCCTATAGCTATAGCAGAAAGAATTATCGGAATAATATTTTCCGCGGTTTCACTAACCCAATTAACTACATGATTTTTTGCTTGCAGTAAAAATGGATAAAAAGAATTATCAAACTTTTGTTTCAACACAAATCTTTTAACTTTTTCCAATAAATGAGATTCTCTTGAAGAAGAAAGATTTTTTACATACATATCAACATATTTTTCTCCAAGTTCATCTTTTGTTTCACGACGAGCTTTTGCGTTTCCGTCTTTTACAATGCTGTAAGCTGACAACACCGCGCCTGCCGCGCCAATTGTCATTGCTGGTATTTTCAATAATAAATTACTGTTCGCCATAAATTATCACCTATTTTGAAACTAAATTAAGTTTTTGACCCGGAGTTTCATTAACTGTTTTAACTCCCGGTTGTTTTGCCGATATTTTTGCTAAAAGACCTTCAGCTGTTTCTGAATTGCCAAAAGTATCTTTAGCATCTCTTATTGTCTGCAAACGTTGTTCTGTAACTTGATTTCCGTTTGCATATCCATTTTCGATTGACTGCATTGCCGCAAGCACAATCGGTTTTGAACTGTCCTGTAACGCCATATTCAGAAGATTTGTAAGTCTTGGATCATCTTTTCTTGTTTCATCTTCCTTAAATCTGTTTACAAGTTCAGCTACGGCATGCGCCCTTTCATTTTTATCTTTATTATTTAATTTTTTTTCAAGCTGTTGTATATAAATATCAGTCAATTCAACTGCGGGTTTTTTATTATTTTTTAGCTCATTTTTGGTTTCTTCAGGTTTTTTTTCAGGCGCGGGAGCCGGCAAAACTTCTTTTTTGGACTCAATCACTTCTTTTTTTGTATCCTGAACAGTATTATTTGCAGGAGGATAATAAGGCATAACAGAAACAGGTTGAGGAGCAGCAGGTGACTGAACTGTCGGATTAACTCCATTGATAGTAATATTAACCGCGCCTACACTTGCATTTCTGCTACTTTCTTGCATCTGTGATGGAACTGATACCGGATAAACTTGTCCATTTTGAACTAACGGCATATATCTTGGAATATAATTATAATTTTGCACCGGCTGGTATATAGGAGGTTTTCCCTGTATATATTGTGTCGGGGCACATACTGGAAGTGCCTGTACAGGAATATTGTTCTGTACGGGTTGCAAAGGTATATTATTTTGAATATTTTGCGTAGACATTAACTTTCCCTTGCTTTGCGGGAGTGATAAACCTAAAGAGCGGCTTTGCCGATCTGGAGGATTTAGACTCATTCCCTTATTTCCTGATTTTATCCTTCCCATGATTAACAAGCAAAAACACTTGTTAATTATATAAACAATTGTTTTAATAAAAATTTGCGTTATTTATTGAAAATATTAAGTACTGTAACAGTTATCAAAATTTATAAATTATTTGGAGGTGTTTTATAATAGAACTAATCTATATTATTATTGATAAAGAAAAAATCCTTAGAAGGTATAAATTTATGAGTTTGAATTACGAACAGGAAATAAATGAATTTCAAAAAGAGTTGGATGAATTTCCGCAATATTTATGCAGAATGTGCGGAAGATGCTGCAAATCTATAGCAACATCTGATTCGCATGAAGAACTTGAAAGACTTGCAGAACTTGGTAATCAGGAAGCAAAAGTGTTTATTGACATATTCAAAAGATTTCCTTCAATAGAAGAAGCCAGAGAAGTTGTCCCCGAGCAAGTAGAGCAGGTTCTTAGCGAATTAAGTTTAAAAGAAGATTTTGATATAAATAAGGTATCTTTTTATTACTGTCCGCATATTACAGAAGAAAATTTATGTTCAATGCATGGGAAAAGACCCACTGTTTGCAGTAGGGCGCCGCATCATGGCTGGTCTTGTATGCCTCCCGGCTGTGGTTTTGAAGGCTGGCAATTTGAACTTAGAGAAAAATATAAAGGGATGGCGCGTAGATTAAAAGAACACTTAACTGCTATAGAAGCAGTATCTGATGACGGAAAAGTTCCTGGAAAAGAAATGACTATTGAGGAATTAAGAAAAATCATCGAAGAAAAAATCAAACCCTGGAGCAAATATGGCTCGATGTTCTGGTAATTATATTAATAAAGGTAATCCAAAATAAACTATGTCAGATGCAGTAAAAAGAATACAGGAATTATTAAAACTTCCTCAAAAATTATGTAAAATGTGCGGAAGCTGTTGCCATATAGCTACTTTTAAAGGCGGCTTATCTTATGAACAAATATTAGAACTTATTGCAGATCCCGAATCTGATCCAATTCAGGTAGATGGAGCTAAAGATTTCCTTACAATATTTGCTCCTTATGATTCGCACGATACCGTAAAAAAAATTGCGCCTGAATTTTTTGAAAAAGTTATGAAACAAGTTGGCAAACCCAATATGTCTTTCTTTAGATGCAGGTATATCGGAGAACATGGCGGATGTTTAATTCACGAAGACCGCCCGCTGTTATGCAGAATGTATCCTGTGCCTCACGAAAGAACTTTATTTTTTCCCGGCTGCGGATTTGAAGAACAAAGCATCGCGAACTGGAATGAAATTAAAGAAATCGTAAAAGAAGTAGCAGAAAGACACAATAAGTCGCTTAATACTTGAATTTACAGAAAAACTAATCTGCAAATAAATATAGAAGCCAAAATTCCGGCTATATCAGCAACAAGTCCGGCAATTAATGCGTGTCTTATTTTTGAAATACCCACAGAGCCAAAATATACAGCTATCACATAAAGCGTGGTTTCAGAGCTTCCCGTCATCACGGCTGCTAACCTTGCCATATAAGAATCACCGCCATATTGATTAGCTATTTCTGTTGTAATTCCAAGTGCGCCGCTGCCTGACAAAGGTCTAATAATTGCAAGCGGAAGTATATCAGCAGGCATCCCGATTAAATTTAGAGCGGGGGCTAACGCATGCGCAAGAAATTCTATTGCGCCCGAGGCTCTAAACATACCTATAGCAACAAGAATACCCACAAGATATGGGATAATCTTAACCCCTATACTAAAACCTTCTTTTGCTCCGTCTATAAACGTGTCATAAAGTGGGATTTTTTTGTATAAAGCCGCTACTATGAAAGTCAAAAGCATTACAGGCAAAATCCAAAGTGAAAAAACATTCACTGCGTGTGCAATAAAGTGCTTTGATATTTGTAATGTTTGGATTAATGCTTCTATCAATGTTTTTTCCTTTATTATTTAGGTTGTCATCCTGAGGCAAAGCCGAAGGATCTGTCAAATAGTGAATTCTTCAATGGACAGATTCTTCGCTTTGCTCAGAATGACAATTGGCTGTTTTAGATGACTCTAACGCGTCATACTTTTCTTTTCTAAAAAACGGTACTTTTTCAAGAATTTTTACAACTGTCACAGCAGAAATCAAAGCAATTAATGTTGAAATAAAAGTCGGACCGATTATTACAGTCGGATTTTTTGCTCCCGCCGCTGCCAGTACAGCAATAATAGAAGCAGGAACAAGCTGAACCCCTGCCGTATTTATTGCCAAAAAAGTACACATGGCATTACTTGCGACTTTTTTGGAAGGATTAAGTTTTTGCATTTCGCTCATGGCTTTTATTCCGATAGGAGTTGCCGCATTTGTAACGCCTAGGGCATTTGCTGTAAAATTCATCGCTACATGCCCGATTGCAGGATGATCCGGTGGTATATCCGAAAAAAGTCTTTTTGTAACAGGTTTAATAAGCTTTGAAATAAGTGAAACTATGCCGGATTTTTCTGCAAGCTTCATCATTCCGAGCCAAAAAGCCATAACTCCTATTAAAGAAATGGAAATTTCAACTGCAAGCTTTGATGAGTCAACTATAGATTGGACTACAGCGTCAATTTTGCCGTTAATCCCGCCTATAATTATTGCTGTCAGTATAAAGAAAAACCAGATATATCCGAGCATAAAATAAATCCTTGATAATTTAAGGTTTCCTATTTATGATTTATATAAACATTCTACAAAAGTTTGATAAAAAAGGTAAGTACTTAATGATAAAAGCTGCTATTGTTGGATCAACGGGTTATGCAGGCGAAGAATTAACAAGAATACTACTTCAGCACCCTGAAGTTGAAGTTTCTCATGTAACTTCTCATTCTTTCACAAATCAAAGATATGACAGCATTTATCCATCTTTTAATAAAAAATTTGATAATATTTGCGTGGAAGAAAACATTGAAAAACTTGCGGATGACTCTGATGTAATCTTTATAGCACTTCCTCATGGCATAGCATCAACAAAAATAACAAAAGAAATACTTAATAAAACGAAAATTATTGATATTGGTGCTGATTTTAGGCTAAAAGACAAAAATATTTATGAGGAATGGTATAAGACAGGGCATGAAAGCCCTGAACTTCTTGAAGAAAGTGTTTATGGGCTTTGCGAATGGAAAAGAAACGAGATTAAAAAAGCAAGATTAATTGCAAATCCGGGATGTTTCACTACTTGCAGTATTTTAAGTCTTTCGCCGCTTGTAAAAGAAAATCTGATAGATTTAAATTCAATTATTATTGATGCAAAATCAGGTGTTACCGGAGCAGGAAGAACTCTTGATATCGGAACACACTTTACCGAGTGCAACGAAACCACAAAAGCATATAAAATTGCAAGCCACAGGCATACTCCCGAAATTGAGCAGGAATTAAACGAACTGGCGGGGCGAAAAATCCAATTATCCTTTATACCCCATCTAATTCCAATGCAAAGAGGGATTCTTGCAACTTGTTACGCTAATTTAAAGGATTCTTCCGTTACTTATAATGAAATTTTAGAAGTTTACAAAAAATATTATGAAAACGAATATTTTATAAGACTTACTGAAAAAGGGATTTTTCCTGAAACAAAATGGGTTAGAAGCTCAAATTACTGCGATATTGGATTTACAATAGACCGACGAACAAATAGAATAATCGTTGTAGGAGTTATAGACAATCTGATAAAAGGCGCGGCGGGACAAGCAGTACAAAATATGAACATAATTTTCGGTATAGACGAGAAGACAGGACTTGATAACATTCCTATATCGCTTTAACAAAGAAGAAAGAGAATTATTGTGAAAGAATTATGCATAAATGAAACTATTGTAAAAGAAATAACGGGCGGCATCACTGCCCCAAAGGGTTTTAGTGCAACAGGCGCACATATAGGTCTAAAAAAAAAGAAAAAAGATTTAGCTATCATCAAAAGTGAATTACCTGCAACGGCTTCAGGTGTTTTTACCACAAATTTAGTAAAAGCAGCGCCTGTTATTTGGAATCAGCAGGTTGTTAATAATAAAATCAAAGGAATAGTTGTAAACAGCGGCAACGCCAATGCCTGTACAGGAGAATTAGGGTTTAGACACACTGAAATAATGGCACAGACTCTTGCAGAATGCATTAATGCCTCTAAAGAAGAGATAATTGTTTCATCAACAGGTGTGATTGGAGTTCATTTACCTATTGATAAGATTGTTGAAGGCATCAAAACAACAATTACAAGTCTGGAAACAACAAGAGAAGCTGCAAAAAGAGCAGCCGAAGGAATTATAACCACCGATACATATACAAAAGAAATTTCTGTTGAGGTCGAAATTGATGGAAAAACTATAACAATTGCCGGAATGGCAAAAGGTTCCGGAATGATTCACCCTAATATGGCTACTATGCTTTCTTTTGTCACAACAGATGCGGATATTTCAAAAGAAATGCTTGATAAAGTGTTAAAAGACAGCGTAGAAGACACTTATAATATGATTTCCGTTGACGGAGATACGAGTACAAATGATATGGTAATTGTCTTAGCCAACGGAATTGCAAAAAACACTTCAATTACTGAAGAAAACGAAAACTATTTCAGGTTTAAAACAGCTCTTGATTATGTAAACAGATACCTTGCAAAACAAATAATAAACGATGGTGAAGGCGTTACAAAAGTCTTGGAGGTTGTTGTTAAAGGCGCATCTACAAAAGAAGATGCCAGAAAAATTGCAAAATCAATAATTTGCTCGAATCTTGTAAAGACAGCATTTTTCGGAGAAGATGCGAACTGGGGAAGAATTCTCTGTGCGGCAGGATATTCAGGTGCAAAATTCAACCCGGAAAAGACCAGCATAAGTTTTTCCAGTTTAGGTGGGGAAATATTGCTTTTTACTAACGGGGAACCAATAAAATTCGACGAGGATAAAGCTCTTCAAATCCTTAAAGAGAGAAAAATACAGATTATAATTTCTTTGCAGGATGGAAACGAGCAAGCAACCTCGTGGGGCTGTGATTTAAGCTATGAGTATGTAAAAATTAACGGAGAATATAGGACTTAATACATATTGTCATCATGAGCGAAGCGAAGGATCTGTCAAATTATAAATATAGTCAACAGGACAGATTTCCCCCTCCTTTTTTGATAATCAATCAAAAAAGCGGGTTCCCTAGGCTAAAGCCCTCAAAATGACAATAATAAGGAAAAAGAGAAAAATGCAAAAATATATAGATAAAACAAAAATTTTAATCGAGGCATTGCCTTATATAAAATGTTTTTCAGGCAAAACTGTCGTTATAAAGTACGGCGGCAGCGCAATGCTTAGTGATGAACTCAAAAAATCTGTTTTACAGGACATAGTTCTGATGAAATTAGTCGGCATGTCACCTGTAATAGTACACGGAGGCGGTGCTGAAATCAATAAAATGCTTAAACAAATTGACAAACAGCCTGAATTCATAAACGGATTGCGTGTGACAGACGAAGAAACCATGGAAGTTGTTGAAATGGTGCTTTCCGGTAAAATAAACAAAGATATTGTTATGAATATTCAAAGCCAGGGCTTTAATGCGGCTGGAATCAGCGGGAAAGACGGCAATATACTTAAAGCAAGAAAAAAATTAATTGACGGACAAGATGCGGGATTTATCGGAGAAATTGTTGAAGTTGACACTAATTTAATTAAAATATTGATTCAAAACGATTTTATTCCTGTAATTGCCCCGACAGCCGCAGGCAAAGACGGACATACTTATAATATTAATGCCGATTATGCGGCTTCTGCTATTGCAGGTGCGCTTGAAGCGGAAAAACTTGTGTTTTTAACCGATATTTCAGGTGTGTTAAGAAATATTAACGACAGCAATTCTATTATTTCTAGTATGACCGTTTCTGAAACCAAAAAATTAATCAAAGACGGCGTTATTTCAGGAGGGATGATTCCAAAAGTCGACTGTTGCATTGAAGGAGTCGAAAAAGGCGTAAAGACTGTGCATATTCTCGACGGAAGAATAGAACACAGCTTATTGCTGGAAATTTTTACCGATACCGGCATTGGAACAATGATTAACAGGGATTAACAAATGAAAGCATATATATTACTGGAAGACGGCACAATTTTTGAAGGAGTTTCCTGCGGTGCAGACAAGACGGCATTCGGGGAAATTTGTTTTAATACAGGCATGACAGGCTATCAAGAAATACTTACAGACCCGTCTTATGCAGGTCAAACAGTTGTAATGACTTATCCTCTTATCGGAAATTATGGAATTTCTGATGAAGATGTAGAATCAGATAGAATTCAGGTTCAGGGGTTTATCGTGAAAGAGCTTTGTGAGCTTGAAAGTAACTGGAAAAGTGCGAAGAATCTTTCTGATTATTTGAAAGAACATAATATTCCCTGTGTTTCAGGTGTTGACACAAGAATGCTGACCAAAAAAATCCGCAACATGGGCGCTATGAACTGTGTAATTACTACACAAGAAATTACAGAAGAATTAAAAGAACAATTAAGACAATATAAATTCCCGTCTGATGTGGTTAAACAGGTTTCCGGAAAAGATAATACTGTCATTCCGAACTTGATTCAGAATGACAATCCATCTGATAAAGAAAAAAGAATTGCCCTTATTGACCTTGGTGTAAAAAACGGAATCATCAAGCATCTTTCAACACTTGGCTGTGAAGTCCATGTTTTTCCTTATAATATTGATGCAAAAACTTTATTAAACTCTGAATTTGATGCCATAATGCTCTCTAATGGACCAGGTGATCCACAAGACGTAAAAGAAACAATACAAACAACAAAAGAACTTATTGGTAAAATTCCTTTATACGGAATTTGTTTGGGGCATCAGATTTTAGCGATTGCATTAGGTGCAAATACTTATAAACTCAAATTTGGGCATAGAGGAAGCAATCATCCTGTTATTGATTTAAGGACAAATAAGGTTTATATGACTGCGCAAAACCACGGTTATGCAGTATCAAAAGAAAATTTGCCTGAAAATATGCAAATTACTCATATTAACGTGAATGATGAAACAGTGGAAGGTTTTTGCAGTGAGAAATTAAACATAAATACAGTTCAGTTTCACCCGGAAGCAGGTCCAGGACCTCTTGACATAAATTGTATTTTCAGTGAGTGGATAGAAAGATTAGATTAAAAATGCCAAAAAATAATTCATTAAATAAAATATTGGTAATAGGTTCCGGTCCGATAATCATAGGGCAGGCTGCGGAGTTTGATTATGCTGGAACACAGGCCTGCAAGGCGCTTAAAGAAGAAGGATTTGAAGTAATTTTAGTCAACAGTAACCCCGCAACAATCATGACTGATGATAACATCGCTGACAGAGTTTATATACAGCCGCTTACGGTTAATGCGCTTAATTACATTATAGAAAAAGAACGGCCAGACGGGCTTCTTCCTACCATGGGCGGACAAACAGGTTTGAATCTTGCGATAGAACTACAAGAAGCCGGAATATTAGACAAATTTAACGTTAAGCTTCTTGGAACATCTTTAGATACAATAATAAAAGCAGAAGATAGGGAATGCTTTAAAAAATTAATGCAAGAAATCGGAGAACCAACACCACTAAGCACTATTGTTGATAATATTCAGAACGGTCTTGATTTTGCAGAGAAAATCGGATATCCAATAATTGTCAGACCAGCCTATACTCTTGGCGGAACAGGCGGAGGTATTGCATATAATCCGTATGAATTAAAGGAAATACTTCACACAGGACTTCTTCACAGCAGAATTAATCAGGTTTTGCTTGAAAAAAGTATTGCAGGCTGGAAAGAAATCGAATACGAAGTAATGCGGGACTCAAATGACACCTGTATAGTTGTTTGTAATATGGAAAACATTGATCCTGTAGGAATTCATACGGGTGATAGCATTGTTGTTGTGCCTTCACAGACCTTGAGAGATGAAGAATACCAAATGTTGAGATCTTCCGCCATAAAAATTATCAAAGCACTAAAAATTGAAGGTGGTTGCAACGTACAATTCGGACTAAACCCGGAAAGCTTAGAATATTGTGTGATTGAAGTAAACCCAAGAGTTAGCAGATCATCCGCGCTTGCTTCAAAAGCCGCGGGATACCCTATCGCCAAGATTGCCGCTAAAATTGCCGTAGGTTTTAACCTACACGAAATCCCCAACTATGTTACCGGAAAAACAAAAGCTTCTTTTGAGCCGTCACTTGATTATATTGTAGTTAAAATTCCTAAATGGCCTTATGATAAGTTTTCTTACGCTAACAGAACTCTTGGAACCCAAATGAAAGCTACCGGAGAAGTTATGGCGATCGACAGAACCTTTGAAAGTTCTTTACTAAAAGCTGTAATTTCACTTGAAGGAAATGAAACAGGATTAAGAAAGCCTCATATAACAATGCTTTCAAAAGAAGATTTACTAAGAAGACTTGAAGTTTGTGATGATGAAAGAATTTTTGTAATGGCAGAGGCTTTGAGAAAAGGAATTTCCGTCAATAGAATAAATACAATTACCCGAATCGACAAATGGTTTCTTAATAAAATAAACAACATTATAGCAATGGAAAACAGGCTTCAAACGGAGTCCATGAGTATTGAATTGTTGAAAAAAGCCGAATCAATGGGCTTTACTGATTATGAGGTGAGAGATTTATCCAAAGAATCACTTGCAAAACTGGACACGCTGAGAAGAGCGCATAATTTGTATTCTGTATACAAAATGGTAGACACATGTGCGGCAGAATTTGAGTCCGCTACACCTTATTATTATTCAACTTTTGAAGATGAAGACGAAAATATAATCAGTAAAAATGAAAAAGTTATTGTAATAGGATCGGGTCCAATAAGAATAGGACAGGGAATTGAATTTGATTATTGCTCTGTACACGCTGTATGGGCTATTCAAAAGGCAGGATATGAGTCAATTATTATTAATAATAACCCTGAAACAGTCAGTACAGACTTTGATACCTCTGATAAGCTTTATTTTGAACCGTTATTCATAGATGACGTATTCAACGTAATAAGAAAAGAAATGCCAAAAGGTGTTATTGTGCAATTTGGAGGGCAAACTGCTATAAATCTTGCTCCAAAGCTTTTAACAAGAGGTGTTCAGATACTTGGAACTTCTGTTGAGTCAATAGATATGGCAGAAGACAGGGAACTCTTTGAAAAGCTCCTTACAGAGTTAAAAATTCCTCAACCTAAAGGTGCGGCGGTTACTACACTAAGAGAAGCAATTAAAATAGCTAATGAAATCGGATATCCTGTACTTGTAAGACCTTCTTATGTTATTGGCGGCAGGGCTATGCAAATAGTTTATTCTGATAATGAGCTTACAAAGTACGTAAAAGAAGCGGTAGCACTTTCTAATGAACACCCTATACTTATTGATCAATATATAAACGGAAAAGAAGTAGAAGTTGACGCAATTTCTGACAGAGACGATATCTTAATCCCTGGAATCATGGAACATATAGAACGAACAGGCGTTCATTCAGGCGACAGTTTCTGTGTTTATCCGACACAAACCCTTTCACAAGAAGTAATTGACAAAATTATCTGTTATACAAAGAAACTGGCAAAGGCTTTGCAGGTAATTGGTTTAATGAATATCCAGTATGTAGTTAAAGATGAGGATGTTTTTGTAATTGAAGTCAACCCCAGAGCATCAAGGACTGTGCCGATTCTTAGCAAAGTAACAAAAATTCCTATGGTAAATATTGCTATTCAAATTATTTTAGGTGAGAAACTCAAGGATTTAAGTTATGGAACAGGATTATTACCAAATACAAACCTTGTAGCGGTTAAAGCTCCTGTTTTTTCTTTTCAAAAACTTACTAATGTTGACACTGCTCTTACTCCCGAGATGAAATCAACAGGAGAAGTTCTTGGTATTGACACAATTTACGAGAAAGCTCTTGTTAAAGCCTTTGAAGGAGCGGGTTATACTTTCCCTGAAAATGGCAATATCCTTATTTCAGTTAAAAATAATGACAAGGACGAATCTCTTGAAATTGTCAAAGAATTCATAAATCTTGGTTTTAATATAACTGCAACTCAATTTACAGCGAAATTTTTTAAAGATAAAGGCGTTGACGTACAGGAAATCAATAAATTCGACTTTGACAAAATACATTCAATGATAAAAAATAATGAAATAAGTATTGTTATAAACACGCCAACTATCGGCAAAGACACAGAAAGATGCGGATTTAAGCTAAGAACATGCGCTGAACAATACAAAATTCCTTGCTTTACCTCTCTGGATACAGCAAGAGCTTACACAATAGCGCTAAAAACAAAAAAAATCAGCGGTAACTTAACTTATGACGACATAAACAGTTACATCAAACCACTTTGTCTAAAATAACACTAATTTGATATTAAGAGGTGATTTAAAATATGACTTTAAATGGCTTTGCGTCGACAAATGCAACAAAAATGTTTTCAGAAAAATATAAAGAATTCAATTTTAATCCTCTTGGAAAAACAGGGTTATTAGTTACCGAAGTTGGCTTTGGTGGCTACAAAATCGATATAAGATCGCCTTTAAATAGAGATGCGCTAAAAAAAGCTTTATTATCCGGTATTAATTTAGTTGATACAAGCTCAAATTATACTGACGGAAATTCGGAAATACTTATTGGAGAAGTTTTGTCAGAAATCGCGAACGCAAATCTCCTTTCCAGAGATTCAATTGTTGTTGTTACAAAGTGTGGTTGCTTGCAAGGACATAATTTTGATTTAAGTCAGGAAAGAAAGAACGAAGGTTTCCCTTTTCTTGAGCTGGTTGAAATAGAAAAAGGCTTTGAATACTGCATTCATCCTGAATTTATTGAAGATCAAATAAAAAGAAGTCTGGAACGTTTGAAACTCAAAACTATAGACATTTATCTTCTTCAAGAGCCTGAATATTATTTAAAATGGGCAAAAAATAAAAATGTAGATAAAGAAACCGCAAGAAACAAATGTTACGCAAAAATAAAAAAAGCTTTTGAATACCTTGAAAAAGAAGTTCAAAAAGGCAGAATTAAGTATTATGGTATCAGTTCAAATACTTTTTCCAGCGATCCTGATGAATATGATTTTATTTCTCTTGAAAAAATAATTAGCATTGCAAACGAAATTTCTCCCTTCAATCATTTTGGTGTGATTGAATTTCCTATGAATCTTATTGAAAAAGATGCTGTTTTGAAAATAAATCAATCCAATAATATGACTCTGCTTGAATTGGCAGAGATTAAAAATCTGGGAGTGCTTATAAGCAGACCATTAAATGCCAAATTTAATAATAAATTAATAAAATTGGCAAAACCGGTTGTCCCTGCTGTTCCAACAAAAGAAATAATCAATGCTGAACTTGTAGCCATTGATAAACTTGAAAAAACTATATTAAAAAAGTTGAAATTACTTGGAAATGAAGAAATTTTATCAGAAATAAAAAATAATCTGTTTGTTTTTGAGGAATTAAACGATAATTGGCAAGATTTTGAAGATACTTTTGACTGGAAAAATAAACTGAATAAGTATTTTTTGCCAAGATTTCATTATTATAAAAATTATATTAAAAATAATTCATTGAAAAATGAAGAATTTGAAATGGATTTATTTAGCTGTACATTCAAGACAGGAAAGCTCTTTAGTCTTATTAGCGCTTATTGGGATAATGAATATTCAAAATTTACAAGTAAAATTAAAGCAGAACTAGTGCTACAAGTTCCTGAATTAGCCAATGCAGCCAAATTAAGCAATATGGCAATCCGTTCGTTAAGAGCCACCAAGGGTTCTACGGCGGTTTTAGTTGGAATACATCATGTTCTATATGTAATTGACGCGATTAATGAGTTAAAAAATCCTGTTTGCAAGGATTTCAATTGGAACAAAGTTAATATTTCTGTTGATTGATTTTAGGCAAGCTGTCTGCTTGTTTTTCAAGATTACATTTGTGATCTGCGGATTTTTCCATATCTTTATAAATCTGTCCGCGTTGAATAATCTCATTAAAATCAACTTTATGGGCATCAAAATCAGGTCCATCAACGCATGCAAATTTAATTTTTCCGTCAACAGTAAGTCTGCAGGCACCACACATACCCGTTCCGTCAACCATTATCGGGTTCATGCTAACAACAGCAGCAATATTTTCAGTCTTTGTAAGTTCTGCTACAGCTTTCATCATAGGTATAGGACCAATTGCCATTACAAGATTAATTTTTTCGTTATTTATAATATCTTTTAATTGGTCTGTTACAAAGCCTTTTCTACCTTTCGAGCCGTCATCTGTTGTTATAAAAAGCTCGTCGCATGCTGTTTTCATTTTGTCTTCCCAAAAAATCAGACTTTCTGTTCTTGTTCCGATAATCATATAGACTTTATTTCCCGCATCTTTATAAGCTTTTGCTATCAAATAAGCGGGCGCCGCTCCATAGCCGCCGGCTACACAGACAACTGTGCCATGTTTTTTAATATGCGTAGGAAGGCCAAGAGGTCCAACTAAATCCAATATTTCTTCGCCAGTCTCAAGTTTAGCAAGTTTTTTTGTGGTATGACCAACCGCCATAAAAACAATTGTCAGTTCGTTTTTTTCTTTGTTAATATCAGCGATGGTTAAGGGGATTCTTTCGCCTTTTTCATCGACTCTTAATATAATAAACTGACCTGCTTTTGCGTTTTTAACTACATAGGGGGCATCCACAACTATTTCATACAGATTTTCGCTCAATTTGGTTTTAGATAAAATTTTATATCCCATTATCTACCTTTCATTATTGTCATTGCGAGGAGTTGTGAAGCAACGACGTGGCAATCTTAGTACAAGAATATTATACAATAACCAATTTTCAAGGATGTCATTCTGAGCGAAGCGAAGAATCTATCCATTAGGCAATTTTCACTATTTGACAGATTCTTCGGGCTAAAGTCCTCAGAATGACAAAACATAAAAGATTAATCATTAAGAAATATTAAGTCATGTGCTTTAATCATAGCAGTGCTTTTAGGCTCTACTGTAAATTCTTTTGGAATGAATTGTCAAATTTTTTCTTGAGAGGTTTTTAAACATGCAGAAGTTAAAAATTAATTTGAATTTACAAATAATGACAAGTAAAAATAGAAAGGTAAAATCAATGCAAATTACATCTCTGGGATTCAACACAAATTCAATAGCTTTTGGAAGTGGCAATAAAGCTCAAAAAAGGCAAAGTCAAGCAGCAAGAATGGGACTTTCTGAAGTTCCTAACAGTATGGATGTTATTAATCGACTAAAGGATGAAAGAAGAGCCAAAGTTGAAGCTAAATATTTAGGTATTCCTGTTGAAACTGCAACTCCAAAAGCAGTTCAACAAAAAAAGAATGAAATAATCAAAGATGTTGTAAAACAAGAATTAGGATTAGATCTTAATAAGATAAAAAATAAAGAATCTGCTGTTGGCTCATGGGATTTTAGACATTATGATTTAAGCGAAAGACCAGAAGTTTTAAAAAATCAAGATATATGTAAAAAAATAGTTGAAGCTAAATTAGTTGGAGATGCAACAGGTAAAGAATTTTCACAGGTAACAACAGGTGATGTTCTTGATTATGGAGAAAAACTCTATAATCAAAGTGAAGCTAAAGAAAATGAATTTGACGAAGCCGTAGATAAAAAAACTGATTTAATAGGAAGAAAAATGTATGCCGGATTCTATGGACTGCAAAAAGAAAATCTTACATGGGATGATATAAATAAGGCAAAGGATGTAATTGAAGCAGATGTATATAAAGCTTTTTATCCTAAGTCTACCGAAGCTGATTATGAAAGGCATAGACAATTTGATTATTACTGCTAATAATTGAAAATCAGGATAAAAAGACTTCCAAGTGAGCTTGGAAGTCTTTTTGAAAATCTATAAATTACCGCGTCGAACCAAAGGTTCTCCTCGCAATGACAAGTTTTTTTAGCTGATTCTCTGGAACATATAGCCGATTCCGCGAGCTGTCAAGATAAGCTCAGGATTTGCAGGGTCAACTTCCAATTTTGATCTGAGTCTGCTGATGTGAACGTCAACAACTCTTGTGTCAATTCTGTGATCAGCAGGATATGACCAAACATACTGAAGAATTTCATTTCTTGAGAAAGGTTGACCGGAATTGCCGACTAAAAGTTCAAGCAAGCTAAATTCCATGCCTGTAAGTCTGATACGTTCATTTTTTCGATAAACCTGACGTCTGCTAGTGTCGATTCTAATATTTCCTGTTGTAATAACATTTTTTGTAATTTTTCCGCCAGGTTGATCTTCGCGGTGATTAACTCTTCTAAGAACAGCTTTTACGCGAGCTTCAAGTTCTTTAGGGCTAAAAGGTTTAATAACGTAATCATCTGCGCCAAGCTCAAGTCCTGTTATACGTTCTGATACATCTCCTAAAGCTGTAAGAATAATAATAGGCGTTTCAGAAGTTTTTCTGATTTCTCTTGTAACTCCGTAACCATCCATTTTAGGCATCATTACATCAAGAATTACCAAGTCCGGATTATGTTTCTGGTAAGCTTCAATTGCTTCTTCCCCATCTGCAGCTGTAAATACTTCATAACCTACCATTTTAAGTCTAGTTTCCAGTATTCTTCTAATACTTGCTTCATCATCAACTACGAGAATTCGTTCACGATCCTGAATTTCGTTTGGTATTTCGCTATTTTGTGTCATTCTACTTTGCCCTTTAAGAAGTTATTCTAAATTTACGTTACACATATTGCATTTATTCACTTGTTTTTTAAAATTATCAACCTATAATTTTAAACTCGACTCTTAATATTATACAATATTAAAATTTAATAAGTATTGTATCATAAAATTACGGAATGTAATTAACAATTTACATTTAGTAAAAATAAAAATCAAGAACAAATTTTTCTTAATAAATATTATACAGGATTTGATTTTATATTTAAAATAAATTTTTTAAAAAAATATTTTTAATTAATCTATAATAATTATGATGCATTAAACATAAAATATTACCAAATTATTTATTTAAAATTATACTAAAATATATAATAATAAAATTTGAATTGTCAGAAAGGAGTTAACATTGAAATTTTCTATTGATGAAATTATTGAAGCAACAAACGGTGAAATCATTTTTAATAAATGTAATTTTGGGAAAGTAGGCATTTGTACAGATTCCAGAAAAATTAAAGAAGATGAAATCTTTTTGCCTATACTTGGAGAAAACTTTGACGGACATGACTATATAAATGCTGCTTTAAAACAAGGATGCATCGGTTATTTTATAGATAAAGAACATTATAATAAAGCTCAAGACTATTATAATCCTACAAAATTAATAATATTGGTAGAAAACACTCAAGAAGCATATTTGAAACTTTCAAATTTTATAAAAAAAAAATAAATCCTAAAGTTGTCGCTATTACGGGCAGCTCAGGAAAAACAACTACAAAAGAAATGGTTTTTTCAGTTCTTGCTGAAAGTTTTAATGTGCATAAATCTCTTTTAAACCACAATAATGAAATCGGTTTCTGCCAAACTTTAATGTCTATGCCTGAAGATACCAAATTTCTTGTAGTGGAAATGGGTATGCGCGGCTTAGGAGAAATCGAACTTTTATCGAAATACGCTGAACCTGACTTTGCGATAATTACTAATGTAGGTACTGCTCATATAGGTCGGCTGGGAAGCCTGGAAAACATTGCAAAAGCTAAATGCGAAATAGTTAAATATTTAAATCCCGATGGAATTCTTATTGCATTTGATGATGAGCTTATCAAAAATTTCTGTAATTGGAGCGGCAAAAAAATTTTTTACGGGAAAAATTATCAAATACTTGAAACAACCGAGAATTCAATTAAATTTATTTATGATGGAAATGAATATAATTTGGCAGTTAATGGTGAATTCAATGTAATAAACTCTATTGCAGCAATAGAAATAGGTAAATTAGCGGGGATTTCTATTGATAAAATAAGACTTGGTCTTTTGAAATACCAACCTGTCGGTGAAAGGGGACGAGTTATAAATCTTAATAATAATACTAAAATTATTGCTGATTACTACAATGCAAACCCTGACTCAATGAAAGCTTCTATAAATTCAGTAATTTCAACTTATCCTGATTCAAATATTACACTTGTTTTGGGAGATATGGGAGAACTTGGCGATTACGAAGACAAGCTGCATAAAGGTATTGGAGAATTTCTGTCAAATAAGCATATTTCTCAGCTAGTTACGGTAGGTGAGAAAGCAAAACTAATAGCAGAATCAGTAAATAATATAAATATCAAAATTGAAATTTGCATGAATAATAAAGAAGCCTCAGATTATCTTAAGAATAATTCATCAGAAAAGCGTATAATACTTTTAAAAGCTTCAAGAAGTATGAAATTCGAAGAGATAGCGGAAGAGTTGCAAAAAGTAAAAACTAAAGCGTAATGAATTTAATTATATTGGTTTCTGTTATATGATTTTGTTGGCAGAAAAAATAGGAAAAATTAAAAGTGTTAATATATGTCGCAGGTTTAACCGCATTTTTGCTTACACTTCTGGCGGGTGTACCTTATCTGGAATTCCTCAAGAAAAAACTTTACGGGCAGTACATACGGGAAGATTGTCCTGCTTCTCATGCAAAAAAAAGCGGCACTCCTACGACAGGTGGGCTAATAATTGTTATCCCCGCAATAATAGCTTCGATTGTCACACTTGTAATGAATCGTATATTCAATGTTGATTGCACAATAATACTAACCACTTTTCTTTTATTTATGCTGCTGGGCTTTAATGACGATTATGAAAAAATAGCAAAAAAACAAAACAAAGGTTTAAGTGCCGGAGGAAAGCTGTTTTTACAAACATTAATAGCTATAATACCGGCTCTATATATGACATTTCATGGAAACACCTCTGTTTCAATATTTGGACTGACTAAAATTAACATCGGATATTTTTACCCGATTTGGGCTGTTGTTGTGATAATTGGAGCATCTAACGCCGTAAATCTTACCGATGGTCTTGACGGGCTTGCCTCAGGAACTATGTTTTTTGCATTAATCGCCTGTACATTTATTTCCTTTGGCTTAGGAAGAAATGATATTGCTATAATTTGTATGGCAGCCGCTGGAAGTTGCGCCGGTTTCTTGTATTACAACTACAATCCGGCAAAAATGTTTATGGGCGACACCGGCAGTATGGCTTTGGGTGGACTTTTAGGAACACTTGGAATACTTGGCAAATTTGAGCTTTGGCTTTTGATTATAGGTGTAATATTTATCGCAGAAACATTATCTGTGATTATTCAGGTTATAAGTTTTAAAACAACAGGAAAAAGAGTGTTTAAAATGAGTCCTATTCACCATCATTTTGAACTTAGCGGCTGGTCAGAGAAGAAAGTTGTCCATACTTTCTGGGTAATGGGCTTAGTTTTTGCGGTTTTAAGTACGATTCTATTTAAAATAATTAATGGATAACAAAATATGAAAAGAAAATGGTTTAATGTTGATGTAACGATACTAGGGCTTTCACTAAGCGGGATTTCTGCGGCAAAATACCTCGCTTTGCAAGGAGCAAACTGCACTATAAGTGAAAAAAGACAGGCTGCAACCGAAGATAACGTAAAAATTACCGAACTTGAAAAACTTGGCATAAAAGTTGAAATGGGCGGAAATAAAGAAGAAACTATTTTAAACTCTGATGTTATAATCACAAGCCCCGGCATTCCTCCTCATTCGGAGGTTTATAAGCTAATAAAAGCCCATAAAATCGAAACTTTTGGTGAAATTGACCTTGCATATAAAGAAACAAATGTTCCGTTTATAGCAATTACAGGCACTAACGGCAAAACCACCACCACAAAACTTGTATCGGAAATTCTCACAAACGGAGGACTTAAGGCTCCGGCATGCGGAAATATAGGCTTGCCTCCGACCTCACTGCTTGAAGAAAAAAATCTTGATTATTTTGTAACCGAAGTCAGTTCTTACCAAATAGCAACAAATCCTTCATTTAAGCCTCAAATTGCTGTTTATATTAATTACACTCCTGATCACATTGACTGGCATGGAAATGAAGAAGAATATTTTAAGGCAAAGGCGGATTTATTTACAAGAAGACAGCCAACCTGGGCGGTTTTAAATGCTATGGATTTTAAAATTGCTTATTTAAAGCTTGAAATGGACTCAAATGTGTATTTCTTCGGTAGAGAAGCCGAAGACAAATGTGTTTTTATAAAAGATAACAAAATCGTAATTAAAGATAAGAATAAAAATATTATAGAAGTTATAAAACTCGACGAAATACCATTAAAAGGCAAACATAATCTCGAAAATGTAATGTCTGCAATAGCCGTAGCTCATATTGCGGGGATAGACGTTGAAATAATAAATTCAACCGTTAAAAACTTTTCGCCGCCTGAACATAGAATTGAATATGTAGATACAATTGATGGCATAGAATACTATAACGACTCAAAAGGAACTAATTGCGACTCAACTATATGCGCATTAAGAGCGTTTGAAGATAAAAAAGTTGTACTTATTGCGGGTGGAAGAGATAAAGGAACTGATTTAACAGAATTTTGCGCAGAAGTTAATAAACATGCAAATGCTGTTATTCTTATAGGAGAAGCTTCTGACAGATTTGAGGAAGCTCTAATTAAATCAGGATTTAAAAATATTCATAAAAAAAATACTTTTAAAGAAGCCATAGATACAGCAGGAGAACTTAATCTCGGATCTGTTTTGCTTTCACCGGCATGCGCGAGCTTTGATATGTTCAAGAACTTTGAAGAAAGGGGACAAGTATTTAAAGATTATGTCCGTAACAAAAAAGCGACACGCTAGAATTAAAAATTTAAAAACTAAAATAGTCGAACCAAAAACCGTTGAAAATGCCGAATTAATTGGTCCGCCTGATACGATGCTTGTTATAGTTATAGCTTGTCTTGTTATTTTTGGGGTAATGGCAATTTTTAGTGCTGGCGCACCTGAAGGGTCTGAAATATACCATAATCCTGTTTATTTTCCGATAAAACATATAGCCGCAGTTATACTGGGGACTATTTTTCTCATAATAACGTCTAAAATTAATTATAAAATATGGCGTCCCTGGACAATGCCTATTGCCATGGGGGTAACACTTTTAACAGCGGCTACATTAATACCGGGCATTGGGAGAACTGATTATGGCTCATCAAGATGGCTAATGGGGTTACCGATACAGCCGTCAGAATTTACGAAAATGGCGACTATTTTGCTTGTTGCTTCTGCAATTACAAACAGTAAAACCTTGTTTAGTCGTAAAATGCTTGATCATTTGCTTATAGTCGGAGTTATGATTGCAATAGTCTTAAAACAACCCAATTTAAGTATTGCAGTAATTTTAACCCTGATAACTGTTTCACTTCTTCTTGTTGGAGGAGCTTCATTCAGGCTTATAGGAGGATTTGGGTTAAGTTCCGTTTCTTTACTATTGGTTTTTGGCATAGAAAACTTAATGCACGGTTATCAAATGAAGAGAATAACCGGATGGCTTGATCCATGGTCTGATCCGCAGGGCATAGGCTATAATATAATTCAGTCTTTATACGCAATAGGCTCGGGTGGGCTTTTTGGAGCAGGCTATGGAATGTCAAAGCAAAAGCTTTTTTGGCTTCCGTTCTGCTATACCGATTTTATCTTTGCCGTTATTTGTGAAGAATTCGGTTTTGTAGGTGCAGTATTACTTATAGGACTTTTCCTTGCATTTATTTACAGAGGTTTTTTTATTGCAAACAGATGCACAAACCACTTTGGAAAACTTTTAGCTTTCGGGATCACTTTTTCTATTGCTGTTCAAGCATTCATAAACATAGCTGTAGCAACGGGCGTTTTTCCTGTAACCGGCGTAACACTTCCTTTAATAAGTCATGGCGGAACTTCAATAGTAATTACAATGGGGATGTTAGGAATTTTATTGAATATTTCGAAGAAAAGAATCAAAAAAATACAGCCTCAAGAGGAAAAATATGCCCACATCAGGTAGAAAAATCAAAGTGTTAATCACCGGAGGCGGCACAGGCGGGCATATTTTTCCTGCAATAGCGGTTGCACAAAAATTAAAACAGGATAGTGACATAGAAAAAATTTTTTATATCGGCTGTAAAAAAAATATGGAAAAAAATATTGTTCTTGAAGAAAAACTTGATTTTTACTCGATAAATGTTTCGGGAATGCCAAGACAGAAAAGTTTGAAACTCATCAAATGGTTTATTGAACTGGGTTTTGCAACAATAAAATCCATTTATTATATTTCAAAACTCAAGCCTGATGTTGTTTTTGGAACAGGCGGATATGTCAGCGGCCCAGTACTTCTGGCAGCTAAAATATTGAATATTCCTTTTGTCATTCATGATCCTGACGCACATCCCGGAATTGTTAATAAATTCATGTCAAAATGGGCTTCGGCAGTTTCCATATCCTTTGAGCAGGCAAAATCGCATCTAAAATCAAAAAATATTATACTTAACGGAAACCCGATAAGAGCAAATTTCCTTCATGTAAACAAAGAAAATGCACTAAAAGAGCTTAATCTTAGTCCTAACAAGAAAACTATTCTTGTTATCGGAGGCTCTCAGGGCGCTCAAGCTATAAATAATGCTTTATTGGAAACCGTACCTGATTTAATAAATATGGAATTCCAAATAATTCACCAGACAGGCAATAAAAATTATGATAAATATATTGAAGAATTAACGAAAAAACATCCTGAATTGATTAATAATCCTTATTATATTGTAAAACCTTTCTTTAACAACATCGAAATACCGCTTAACGCAGCTGATTTAGCTGTATCAAGAGCAGGTTCTTTGAGTATTTCCGAATTAAACTTGTGCGGGCTTCCTTCGATACTTGTGCCATATCCTTATGCAGCGGCAAATCATCAAAAATTCAACGCAAAAGCAATGGAAGAAGCCGGAGCTTCTATTTATCTTGAAGATTCTCAATGTAATTCTTCAATGCTTTTAGAATTGATTCTTAATATTTTTAACAATCCTGAAAAAATTGAACAAATGCAACTCGCAAATAAACTTTTGGCTAAACCACAAGCAACAGAAGATATTATCCGAATTTTAAAAGAAGTTGCCACATGTCATTCTGAGCCTGTGAAGCAGGCGTAAGAATCTTAATCTTAATTGTAAATATTTATTACTATTTTTTATAAGTGACGCAATTTCACCTAAAAAAAATTGTTTATTTTATTGGAAGCAAATGGGAAGGAAGTTTATTGTATGGTAAGCGAAGTTTTACAAGTTTTGCCATCATTTGGGAGCAGTTCGTCTACTGACGGGATAAGTGCGAGCGGTTCAATAAAAGATGTAAGACAAATAAATAATCTCCCTTTTTATATTAGAGCATTTAAAGATGTTTTAAATGAAGCTGCTACCGGAATATCTGCAAGAAATAGCGGTGAAGTTACAAACTTCAGCTTTTTAGGCGGAACATTATTGGAAAAATTTATTAACAATAATTTTACCCCTGAAACAAAAGATATTATTAAAAGTTTTGATAAAAGTTTGCTTGATTCAAAAGCTTCACAAAAAGCAATTGAAGAATTATTTGATTGTAAATTTCAAGTTAATAGCACGGGTAAATTAGCCTTAACAGCTTCAAAAGAAGCATTAAAAGCCAGTCCTATAAAATTAGCAGCAGGCAAAGTTGCAGCAGATATACTTGGTGTAACAACCAGATTTGGACTTTTAACTTCCGGTCTAACAGAAGCTCCTGATCTTTATAAATCTTACAAAAACGGTGATTTTTGCAAACAAACTGTCAGATCAACAACCAAAATTGGAGTTTCTACAGTTGCATTTGGCGTAATAGCTCATATTGCCAAAGAATTTGCTCCAAAGCCGATAAAAACTTTAATTATGTTTGGAGGCGCAATATCAGGAAGCATAATGGCAACAAAAGCAACTGACAAGCTTTTAAATAAAGTAATGGGTAAATCTATAAAAGCGCAAAATGAAGAAGCCAGAAAACGTTTTGCAGAAATGCAATTAATGGGCTTAAGTTAAATAAATATCCCTCCTCCTCCTAGATAAATATTCAATAACTACGGCTTGCAAAACAAGCCTTTTTTATTGCAAAGTATTTGAAAATAGTCATTGCGAGGCATAAAGTACTAGAAAATTGAATTTATTTGACTAACGAAGCAATCTTCCCATATACTAATTAAAGCTTTCATCTAATGAAGGAAAATTGCTTCGTTAGTGTAATTAATAGATTAAATACCATATTTATTGCCTCGCAATGACAACGCAATTATAATTAATTAGATTCACATAAAAAATAGAGAGAATAAAAAATGATTCCATTATCAAACATAAGAAAAGAACAAAAACAGGAAAATCAAATTAATATTGACTTAAACTGTGACCTCGGGCAAAGTTTCGGGGTATATAAAAACGATCAGGAACTTGAACTTTTACAATACGTAAGCTCTGTTAATATTTCCTGCGGCTCACATGCCGGAGATCCTGTAACTATAATGAATATGTTAAAGTTAGCAGCGGAAAACAATCTTGCTGTTGGCGCTCATATTGGCTATCCAGATATTCAGGGCTTTGGATATCGCAATATGTGCCTTAATGAAGAAGAAATTCAAGCTCTTGTAGTTTATCAAATAGGCGCGTTGAATTCTCTGGCAAAGCTGTATAATTTGACCGTTGAATATGTAAGACCTCATGGAGCTATGTATGTCCAGGCGGCAAAAGATTTTAAAACATCGCTTGCAATTGCCAAATCCATTGCAAAATACGATCCATGGCTAATTTATGTTGGAGCTCCCTGTCAAAATCTTCTCAAAGCAGGTGAAGAAACAAATATTAGAATTATTCAGGAAATTCAGCTTGATAAAAAATATACACCGGATGGAAATATCGACTTTGAAGCAGGTGATATAGTTGATCTTGATTATTCCTCAAAACTTCTTGAATCTGTGATTAAAGATTCTTCTGTTATTAATAATCAGGAAGGCAAAACAAAACTTGATATTAAAACAATACATCTTACGGTAAAATCAGCTATTTCAAATGAAATTGCGCAAAAAGCGAAAGAATTAATTCCCAATCCAATACCGATAACAGGAACTTGTGTCGCAGGAAATGGATGGATTTAAAAATACTTCAGCTTTACGAAAAAATATTGCTGTTCTGGTTTCCGGTAACGGCAGTAATCTTAATGCTTTAATAAATGCGGTAAATACGGGAAAAATCGTAAATGCAAACATTGCGCTTGTGATTTCCAATAAAAAAAGTGCAAATGCTTTAAATATAGCCAGAGATGCCAAAATCCCAACTTTTTATGTGGCAAGAGATTTATTTAATTCCGACGAGGAATATGATTTATTCCTGCTAAATAAATTAAACGAATATAGTACTGATCTTGTTCTTCTTGCGGGGTATTTAAGAATTATAACTCCTATATTTTTAAAAGCTTTTGAAAACAGGATTCTTAATATTCATCCGAGCCTGCTTCCTGATTTTGGAGGGAAAGGTATGTACGGAATGAAAGTTCATCAGGCAGTATTAAATTCCAAATCAGTTAAGAGCGGCTGTACTGTGCATTTGGTCACAGAAAAAATAGACGGAGGTCATATTCTGGCGCAATCAAGTGTGTCTATAATGCCCGATGACTCAGCGGAGATTCTTGCCGCAAAAGTTCTTGAAGAAGAGCATAAACTTTATCCTTTAGCGGTCAATAATTTTATTTCTACTATAATGTTAAATAACAATAGATAAAAGTAAACTCTAAATGAAAAAGACCTTCAAAATAAATAATAAATGGGCGAGCGAGTCGCCAAAGGCGACGGAAAGCGGATTGATGGCAGAGGCTGCAGGGGCGGCTATGCCGACCCGAAATGCCGTTTATCGCCATCAACCAAGCAGCGAGCCAAAAACTAACTTCATCCCCTTCCCTTAAGGGAAGGGGGCAGGGGGATGGGTGTCAAATAAATTATGGAGAAACTTAATATGAAAAAAATCAAAATTTTATTTTTATTAGCATTAACACCTTTTCTTGTATCATGTACAAAAGTTATTTCAAATCCCGACGTGCAAACACTTAATCAAAGAGCTGTCGAACTTATGAACAGCGGCGATGTAAAAGGAGCTATCGCAAGACTTGAATCAATAAACGACTTAAATCCCAATTTCCCTCAAAATCATTATAACCTCGGAGTCGCTTATTATAAAAATGAAGAATATGAAAAATCTGTTGAATCCTTAAAACTAGCCATTTCTCTCGATAAAAACATAGCGGATGCTTATTATACAATCGGGTTGGCATATCAGGATATGGCGGAAAAAGAAATAACAAAGCTTGATAAACCTGACAATGAAAAACAGGTAAACAATCAAGAATCCTCATCATCTGAAGCTTCTGAAAATCCTGAAGAAAAAAAATTAACCAAAACAGAAATTTTAGCTTTAGTCGTTGATAATTTAAAAAATTCTAAAGATTATTATACCCAATACACAACCCTGATAAGCAATTCTGACGAAAAAACAAAAATTGAAGAAGAAATAAAAATTATAGATGATGACATAAAAAAATACGAAGAAAAAATTTCTTCATCAAATAATTAAGATTTTTATAGATAAATTTAAAGGCGGCAATTGATTTGCCGCCTTTAAAATAAAATTATTTATTTTTTTCTTCTTCGAGCATTCGCACTTTTTCAGATAATCTATTTACTTCTGCCATTAATAATTTGATTTCATTGCCGAAATCATCTATGGATTCTTTTACATCAAACAATATACTTTCGATTCGATTACTCATATTTTTGACCTCAAACTTATTATTGAATTTTTACAACAAATCAATTCAAGTCGGGTTTATTATTTTTTAAATTTTTTGTTAACTTGTATTTTTTTTATTCATTTACAGCCCCTTTCTGTTTTTAATAAATCAACTTTGATATATACATTATACATATGATAATACAAAATGTTTAGTGTTTATTCAACATTTATTCAAATTTCACAAAGGTATATTAAGATAATTTTTTATAAGATATATCTTGATTTTGACTAAATTTCTTAACATTTCTTAATGATAGAACACTTAATCATCTTTATATCTAAATTATATATCACTGATTTTAATTTATGTTAAATATTAATGTTTTTATAATAATTCAGATTTTAGTTTTATTATTTTCCACACCCAACTGTTGAAGAATATAATTACGTGTCTGATGGGGTATTATGTTAAAACAGCCATCCCATATATTGGAATATTCTTTTTCTTTTGAAGCGCTTTTAAAATTATTATAAAGACAATATCCCTGTTCCCCGTCAGATTGAGAAACTACAGATTCCGGCATATAAAAATATCCGCAATTTGCGCAAACTTTTAGAGCAAATCCGTGGCTTCTGAGTTTTCCGATAAGTTCTTCCACAGCATAATTAATTCGGGGCTGTTTAGATGAGGTAAGCCTCTTATTGTTGAACATAAAAACAGCCTGAGAATATTCATCTGTTTTTATTATTTCTATTTTGCAGGGAAGCTCTTTTCTTCCGTTAGTAATTGTAGCGTCTACTGTGTGTTTATCATAATTTAATGTTTCGGCTTTTATTTTTTTCTTATTTTTTCTTATAGGTCGTGAATAAGAATTTTTTAAAAAACCTTTGAACATAGATTTTACGTACAATACAGGCGAAACAAAAATTAAAGCAATTGCGTTTTTATAATCATTAAATCCGCATCTTATTGTAAACATTGAATACCCGTCAGCAAGAAATTTAGAAGCCAATAGGCAATTAAGATACTTAAAGCTTACTAAGCTTGAAAAATAAGTTTCGGGATAACTTTTAACTATAAACATTAAAATAAGATTCCAGAATACAAAAACAGTATTTGACGGGTAAAAAAGCGAAAACATAAGTTCTTTTACGCCAAGATTGCTGCCGGAAAACAAAAGTGGGAAATTATTCCTGAATGTGATTAAAGATTTATATCTTCTTTCATAATCTCTTATTGCAATGCTTTTTAGTGTTTCATTCGTAGATTTTGTTACTGTTATTTCATTTGAGTACAGAACAGGAATTTCATTATTTTTCAGGTTAATAGAATATTCATATTCTTCATAGCCGTATTCTGTCTTTTTGAATTTAATTTTTTCAAGAATTTCCTGTCTTATTACAAGAAGCTCGGAATCAATTATATTCCCCAGTGAAGAATGAAATCTTCCATGTTTTATAACTCTGTTTCTTAATTTATTTCTAAAGTTTAATATCCTGTTGTAAAAATTATTTTTCTTTTTTAGTATTTCGCCTACTATTACAGGATTATAATGAACAGCAGTATTAACTTTTTGGAGAAAATCGCTTTTTATTTTACTATTCGCATTTAAAAACACAAAGGCGTTAGTATTTTCGCAGGCTAAAATCCTTTCAAAAAGCCAACTTAAAGCTTTAAATTTTCCCAGAGGTTTAGCTTCGGGATGCTCGCTGCTTATTCTCCATAATTTTGTTCCGCCTATTATTTCAAGAAGTTTTGTATTTTCTTCGTTACAATTATCAAGCAAGACATTTATGGAATATTTATATATTTCGTAATCTTGTTTTTTGAGGGATTCAATCAACTCTTTGACTTTGTGTGAATTATTATGAGAATAGATTACGACTGTTAAATTTTGCTGAAATTTAGACATATAGTCTTTTTTCGTTACATCAAACAGTCTTCCTCTGGAAGAATTGAAGATAATGACGAAGTTATAAACTATAAAATATGATAAATATATTAATATTACCCAGGATATTAAATCCACAAAAAACATAAACTAGCCTGATTTATTATATAAAATTACATCTATACTATATTTTTACCATAATAGCATGCCTGAAAGTTAACATTCTAAAAAGTTTAGCTTAACATATCTTAAAATTTTGTTTTTAAAAGAATTTTATTATTATAAAAAAAATAGTTCATAATTCTTAATTAATTGACTAAATTATTAAATATTTTTACTGAATGAGTCGAAAGAATATATATCAGGAAAAAATTTAATAGGGAGTACATATTTAATGAGCAAAAAAACATTTGAGCAGGAAATAATTTCTGCGGAAATTAAAAAACTTATTCATGACGTGGACAGATTTATTGTAAAAAAAGATTCTATTAAAAATGAATTGAGTGACCTGTGGAAACAATCAGTTCTGGGTTTATCGTGCAATAACTAACATCAGAATCAGCACGTTCGAATTTTGCGTTTAAAAGGTTTGTCATCAGGCAAGCCTTTTTTATTTTAATTTTATATCGCTCTTGTCAATGTTTTATAATACAATTTATAATTGGTAAAGTTATAAAGAGAAGAGTTGGGAAAAACGAAGGGAATTAGCGGATGAAATGTCCTCGCTGCAAAGAGGAAAATACTGAAAATTCTGTAGTTTGCGCACATTGTGGATTGAAACTAAAATTAGCCTGTCCAAGATGCAAATCTTTAAACAAAGTCGGTCAGAGTGTATGCTCTAACTGTAATTTAAGGCTTATAAGATTTTGTCCGCAGTGCAAAACTCCTAATTTTCCAAATGTTCCACAGTGCAGAAAATGTAATTTCGAGCTGTTAAAAGCCAAAAAACGCCCGCCTCAAGAAGCGTCTGCACAAAAACAGGTTTCTGCTCAAACAAAACCGACTAATCCCATCAAAATTCAAGAGAGTCTTGCTGCTACAACCGCAACTCAACAACCTGAAAAACAAATTTTACATGAACAACCACAACCGGCAAAAGCAATTCCGGCACAACAACCTGAAAAACCCGCAAAAAAGAATATACAGGAATTTTCAAGAGCCGAAGCTCATGACGCAATAATAAATGTTTTAAATAAAGCAGAACAAGGCTTAATAATAGACATATCTGCTCCTGACGGCGCAGGAAAGTCTACCCTGATTTCAAGCGTGATTCAATCTTTGCAAAATGATAAATTTGCTTGGTTAATAGGAACCTGTCAACCTATAAATCAGCTTTTACCTTATTCGTTTTTTCAGGATCTTTTTAAGTCTTTATTAGGTTTACCTTTATTTGTTTCAAATATTGATGAGTCAAGAGTTGCTTTAAATCAAATATTGGAAACAAATTTTGGTATAAGCGACCCTCATATAAATAACGTTTTACGGCGATTTTTATTTAATGCTTTCCATGAATGCTCTCCTGATATTAATGAAAACAGGACTGAACTTCATAATGCCATAAACTATGTGTTAGATAAAATAAATCAAAACTCAAATCTGGCAATAATTATTGAAGATTTTGAATATATTGACAATGCTTCGCTGGAATGCATAAAAACCCTTATAACTAAAGGTTTTTTGAGTAAAAAAAACTTTATAATAATCAATCACAATCAGAACACAAATTTGCATGAACAATTTCCGTTGGAAAACCTTCAAAGGAAAATAATATCAATTTCTTTAAAATCAATGACTCCCGAAGAAATGAACGCATCTTTATTAGGAATGCTTAATAATCAGGATATAATTCCTCCAAACATTAAAAACAAACTGTTTTATTGTTCAAAAGATGCTCCGTTATACATGGAACAAGCATTATGGTATTTATTTCAGACGGGCGCAATAATATCAAAAGACACTTCATTTTCTTTTAATCCACAAGCTGTAAATATTGAAATACCAACAGATCTTAATGAACTTATAGCCGCAAGAATAAAGCTTATAAGTAATTTTTCCCCTGATGCAACCAGAATAATAATGTCTGCAAGTTTATTCGGAATTAAATTTATTCCTGCTTTTGTACAAATGTTAGCTCAAGTAGAAGAACAGCAATTCAATCAATTAATACAAATGCTTTTGAATAATGGTATTTTTGCAGGGGTTGAGCAGTCAGGCATTAGATTTAAGCATGCATGGATATGGAAAGTGATTTATGAGCAGTTCTTTACGGAAGAACAAATTATTGATTGCGGAGCGAGATTGCTGGAATTTTATGAAAAATACACAACTAACATAAGCAATGCGGTTTTGGCGCGGCATGCCGAAGAAGCTCTACTTAAAAAAGAAACCTATATTTATTACAACCTGGCTGTTCAAGAAAGTATTTATCTTGGAGATCCTGTTACTTTAACCGATTATCAAAACAAAATTCTTGAATTATTACCTGAAACTGATCTTTCTGATGAACAAAAAAATGAACACAAATTAAATATTGAAGAACAAATCGGAAAAGTAAACTATGAATTTAATCCTCAAATAGCTATAGATTATCTTTCAAATTCTATATTATATGAAGAAAAACAAAATAATTTAGTTAAGGTAATTGATTTAACAGGTTATCTGGCTAGAAGTTGTGAGATTATAGGAGATTATGAAGGAGTAATTGAATGCTGCGATAAAGCATTATCCCTCATTGACAAAGTTAAATATCCTATAGAAATAATTTTATTGAATTATTACAAGCTTGAATCGACTTTTAACCTTGGACGATTCGAAGAAACAATAGTTAATGCAACTAATGAAGTACTTCCTTCACTAGATAAATACATAACAAAAAATAAAACAATTTCAGGAATAAGTATTTCCGATTTAAAAAATATTGAGTACGAAACTGAAATTATACTTGCAAAAGCCTTTGTATATCAAGGTAATAAGCAAGCACTTGAATTGACCTCAAATATAGCTTTAAAAGCTCAAAAAGAAAATCTTGCCGAATATGAGTTGCATGCATTATTGCTTCAAGCTTTATTTTCAACGATTCAGGGCAATTCTAAAAACTGCAATTCAATACTTACCTCCATAAAAGAAAAATTTGCAGATTATCCAACACCCGATAAATTCAAATTATATTGGTACTTTATAGCAGTTATCTCCAATATAACAAACGGTGATTTCCGGCAGACAAAAGAATTTTGTCATACGTCCATTACAATGGCAAATATTTTTAAAGAATATAATCTGTTAACTATACTAAAATTATTTTTAGGCAAATGCTATGAAGAATTCGGTCAATTTAGAGAAGCCTTTCTAATTTACGATGAAATTGTCAATTATTGTTCGGAAAACAAAATGGCTACAGGTGCTTTATTATCCTGGTATCTTGCTGCCAGCTATGAAGTAAGAACAGGAAATCAAGAAAAAGCCATTGAAATTGCAGAAAGAGCTATAGAAATTTCTCAAAAACCCAATATTGCGAATTTTTTAGCTGAAATTTTCATGAATAAAATTATTGCAAACGTAAGAACTATAAAAGGTGATTTTGAAGGCGCGCAGATTAATATTGAATCTGCCATTAATATTGCTGAAAGAAATGATTTAACAATGTGTCTTGTAGACTTATATATTGCTTTCGGACAAATTTATAAGCAAAGTGCCATTGTAAATCCCGAACAAGCTCCCAACAATGCAAATATAGCAAACAGGCTATATATAAAAGCGCTTTCTTTTGCGGAACAAATTGAAAATCATTATTTAAGCGCAAAAGCAGATAAAGAAATTTTAGAACTTAACAAATTCTGTCAGCAATCAGGAATAAAACTTGAAAACATCTATTAATGCTATTTAAAAATTTGTAAAATGGCATCTTCAAGCTCTTTAGCAGGCTTCGAGCTGTCTTTGAAGTTCTGAATAATTATTGAGAATGCAAAAGTATTTCCGCATTTATCGGTCACATAGCCCGTAATTGCGCTAACACCGGCATTTGTGCCTGTTTTCCCGAACAATCTTCCTTTTAGATTCAAAAGCCTGTTTTGCAAAGTCCCGATTTCTGCGGGTGTCGCTAAAGTACTTTTATATGCCGCAAAATTACTGATTTTATAAAGTTTTGTGAGGGCATTTGTCATCCAATTTGCGGTAATCAGGTCATTTTGAGAAACTCCGCTGGCATCAACTATTAAAATTTCTGATGTATCAACCCCAAGTTTATTATAAAAAGCGTTAAAAGCTTTTAATCCGTTTTCTATTGAGCCGGCTTGAGCTGTATATCGTCCTCCTGCAATTTTTAACAAAGTTTCTGCCGCGAGGTTATCGCTATTTTTATTTGTAATTTTTACTTCTTCCAATAGATTATGAGGTATTTCCGTTATCAAAATTGCATTTAAAGGAAGTTTTGCTTTTTTATATTGTCCTGAAAAATAAATTTTATTGTCTTTAATAGCTTTTGTAAGTTGGTATTTAAAGAAATTTTCGGGATTTGCGACAGGTATTATTTTATTGGTTACAGAGGAAATTTTTCCTTCTACATAAATAGTTTCAGCATTTTTCCATATTTTTCTTTCAGCAGAAATACTATTTTTATTCAAGGTTACAGCGTTATTGATTATTTTTACAGCATAATACGGGGAAATAACAATTTTAGGTTTTTGGTTTGGTAGAGTTGGCGAAATTTTTACTGTAATTAAATTTCTATTTAAGTTATATGCGTTATATTTTGGCATATATGGATTGTTTTCATCGTCCCACATCCAACCAACACCCCAAGGAATATTGTCAATAGCTGTATCATCAATTAATAAACTGCCACTAATTGCGTTATATCCTTTTGATTTAAAAGTTCTCAAAAGTTTTGAAATATCTTCTGCGGTTAACTGGGGATCACCGCAAAGTTTTAAATATATATTTCCTTTATTGTCCTTATAAATTCCTGTTGATAATTTATAATTAGCCCCCAAAACATTGAGGACTACAGGCGTTGTGAAAGCTTTTAGAGTTGAGGCAGGATGCAATAGAAGATTTGCATCTCTTTGATAAACTATTTTTCCGCTCTGAATCTCTCTTATGGATACTGAAACTATTGAGTTTTTGGACAATTTGCTGTTATTTATAGTGTTATTAATTGAATTAAAAGAATAATTTGATTCATACCCCGACAAAAAGACTGTTGAAAGGAGGAATATGGCAAATACTAAAAGAAATTTTTTATTAAAATTCATAAATTTAGCTCCTTAAAAGAAGATTAAGTTCATTTTCAGACAAATCCAGCGTATGAGTAAAAATATTTGCTCTGTGTCCGTCTGTTCCGCCTGTCTTTAAAATGTTTGCTTCTTCGCAAAAAAGAGCTGTCACCTCAACAAGTTTATGAAGTTCCTCGCTAAAATGCCGCATAGTATAAAAATAATTTGATTCTACGAAGATTGCTCCTTGAAAAACAGAATCTTTCAAAAGCAAATACAAACCTTCCTGCCTAAAATCCCTATTTTTTGTAGGAAATACTTTTGATTCGTCGATTTTACTTAAATGAATTCTTCCGGGATGTGCAAGCCCAATAAATCCATAGCTTTTGTTTATAACATTAGCTACTTCTCTCACAGTCGGGCTGAATTTAGATTGCTTACCTTCGAAAAGTTTTTCTATTTCTTCTCTATATTTTATCAATTCCGGTGTTTTTTTATATTTTTTGAAAATATAATGCTTAATAAAGTCAAAAAACGCCATACTTCCTGCGATTTTAATGAGAACATGAGAATTTTTTACCGTTTCCCAACTTTCATTAATCCCAAATCTATTGAGTTTTAAAAGAATTTTTTGTGCTTCATCATTTCTGGAATTTTTGGTATTTTGCAGGAAATTATTTAAATCCGCATCATATGGATTTATGCAATAGCCCATTAAATCTGTTACCAGAGGGTTTTTTAGGATTTTTTCATTATCTAGCTTGACACTGAACTCAATACCCGTAATAAATTTTATATCTTTAAACTTATTAGGATTTTCAGCGATTAATTTAAGTGCTTTTTTCGTTCCCTCCAAAGAATCATGATCTGTTATGGAAATCACAAAAGAAGGCAAATCATTGTTTATTTTGGATTTTACATTTTCCGCATAAACCACAGCCTGATTAAGTAGTTCTTCTACAGTCAATCTTCCGTCAGATTCAATAGTATGCATATGAAGATTTATGCGAAAAGTTTTATTCAGGACGTTTTTATACAATTCGTTAAAATTTTCCGACAAAAAATCGCCCGTATAGAAGTTTTCAGGCTTATATTTTTTTATAAGACCTATAAATTCAGCAGGAGCTACTACAGATGCCAAATTTTCTACCGGACAGCAAAGATTTTCCGCTAATTTATTTTTGTATTCGCAGTCTATATTATTATTTATAGTATAATTTTTAAATTTAATCTTTGAAACCATTTTATATAATTAACTTTTATTATAAATATAAGTTAATTATATCCAGGTATCAAGTCCGGCTTTTTTTAAAAAGTTATGAAATTCATTATCCATTGAGTTATCAATTTTTGAAGAATTACCTTTATATCCTTGCCACGTCCATACTTCTGATTTAGCTGTATTTTCTGAAACATTATCCAGTTTATAAGATGCATCTGTTAATTTTGTGAACGCTTTATCAATTACTCTCACTGTTTCAGCTGTTTTTGAGTGAGGGACCCTAACATGAACTGCTGCAAATGAAAGATTGTTTTGAACTTGCATAATTTTTTCTCCTTTTATTAATTTAAATTATTTTTTAAACTTTTAACTATATAAATCATGTAAACTATACAAACCATGTGAAGAAAAAAAATTGCTTTAATTTAATAAAATTTTATTAAATCACCTGACGTTAATTTACTGTTTGAAGATATAGTATAATTTTTATATGAAAACAAAGCTTACAATTGAAGAATCGCTCAAATTAATTCCTGATGCATCGGGTGTCTATCTAATGCACGATAAAAATGATGAAATAATTTATATCGGCAAAGCTAAAAACCTTAAAAAGCGTGTAAAAAGTTATTTTCAAAAAAATCATGATTCTGCAAAGCTTGTTATCATGATTCCACAGATTATCAGGTTTGATTTTATAATTACCGACTCGGAAGTTGAAGCTTTAATTCTGGAATCGCACCTTATAAAAAAACATAAGCCGAAATATAATGTTCTTCTTAAGGATGATAAACGGTTTCCATGGTTTCTAATCACAGACGAAGAATATCCCCGCATAATAGTTACCAGAAAAGCCGACAAAAAATTTCAAAAAGGCAAGTATTTTGGACCTTACACCAATGCGCGCGCCATGTATTCAACTCTTGAGCTTATTAAAAAAATGTTCCCTCTTAAACAGTGCAAAACTCCGCGTTTTAAAGACCGTCCCTGTATGTATCATCAAATAAGCAAGTGCCTTGGTCCTTGTCAAAAGCTGGTTTCATCAGAAGATTATAAAGAAGTGGTCAAACAGGTTGAAATGTTCCTTTCCGGCAAACAGACAGAACTTATAGCTGAACTTAAGCAACAGATGGAAATTTTTGCGGAGAAACAGGAATTTGAAAAAGCTGCGCGTTACAGGGACAGCTATTTTGACGTGATGAAAGCTGTCGGAAAACAAAAAGTGGTTTCAGAAAATACTGACATAAATCAGGATATAATAGGCTTTGCGCGTGATAATGCAATAATGAGTATTGCACTTTTAAAAGTCCGCGACGGCAGGCTTATTGCAAAAGAAGACTTTGATATCAGACTTGATGAAATTCATACGCCTTATGAGGCTTTAATTACGTTTATTCAAGAGTATTATCAGCTTGTTGATGTATCAGAAATCCCAAAAGAGCTTCTGCTTTCAATTGAAATAGAAGAAGATGAAAATAAAATTATTAAAGAGTGGCTTACTTTAAAAAAAGGTTCAAAAGTTAATCTTCTTACCCCAAATATAGATTCTCACACTTCTACCAGAATGATAATGAAGCACGAACTTGTTGAAATGGCTAACAAAAATGCAACTTCAACTCTTGAAAGCTTAAAAATCTCTGAACTGGCGAGTTTGCAAAACGATTGGAACGAAATCGGTTGCTATATTCAAGAAAAGCTTAATTTACCCAATTTTCCCAACAGAATCGAATGTTTTGACATTTCACATATTCAGGGAACAAATACTGTCGCAAGCATGGTCGTTTTTATCAATGGAAAACCTTTTAAAACAGAATATAGAAAGTATAGAATAAGAACTTTAAAAGAAGGACAGACAGATGATTTTGCTTCTATGAAAGAAGTTATAAAAAGACGTTATCAAAAGCTTTTAAGGGATAAAGAACAGGCATTTCCTGACCTAATAATTGTTGACGGCGGAAAAGGACAACTTTCCTCCACGATGGAAGCCCTCGAAGAACTGGGGCTTGGTAATATGCCAATAGTTTCCCTCGCCAAGAAATTTGAAGAAATTTATCTTCCCGAGCAGTCTAATCCTGTAGTTTTTCCTACCAATTCAAAAGCGTTGTTTCTTTTCCAACAGGTAAGAGATGAAGCTCATCGTTTTGCAGTTAGCTATCACAGAAAATTGCGTGAAAAAAATGCTATAAAATCCATACTGGATGATATTTCCACACTACAAATTTCGCATAAAAAATTACTGGTGGAGCATTTTGGGGATATAAAAGGGATTATGGATGCAAACAAATCAGAATTATCGCGTATAATAGGAAAAACCCATGGGACAAAGGTTTATAGTTTTTTGCATAAAAAAAAGCCTCCTAACTAGGAGGCTAAAAGAAAGGAAAAATTATTTTATGTCTAAAATTATGACTACGGAATCTTTATTTTTCTTCATGCATTACAAGAATATTTCCATTTCCTGTCGTTTCAATATCATAATTTTTCATAAAATCAACAAGCATATTTTTGGCTTCCGGTGACTGGCAAACCATTCTTGTATTAGGATCAACATTTTGCTCTAATTGTTCTCCAAATTTTGTAGGCAAGTTTGAAATATTATCTTTTTTTATCTCTATCGCACTGTCTGCATAATCAGATAAATTGCCTAAGTCTCTCCAATAAGCATCTTTTCCATCTCTATCCTGAGCTATCCATGTTTTCATTTTCAGAGTTTTAATTTTATCCATATCATCTTTGGTAATATTTTCATCAATATATTTAAGTTTATTAGATAGTGGCGATGCAGGATTTTCTAACTCGTCCAACACACGGATATTTGCATCAGCATTGTCTATTTTATTTGCTTTTGCTTTATTTTCGATTTCAAGGGAAACAAAAGCTTGCTTTAATTCAGTTGTATGTTGATTACCTTCTTTGTTTAATAATTGCTCAAATTTGTCTTTGCAGCGACTTGTAAATATACTGTCTGAATCAGGATTAAGAACTTTTTGCATTACAGGGAAAAATTCTCCGCCAAAATCCATTCCTTGTCCCGATGGTATTATTTTACCCAGAATATTAGCTACATCTTTATGAATTAAATATATACCTGTACTTGCCAAAGCCATAGGATCTGTACTTATTGGAGTTTTGACTGCTGATTCTGCTGCAAGGTTTTCGCTCTCAGGTTTTTCTATAAATTTTGTTATATTGGGCATATAATCCAGACCATTATTCTCAAATGAATCATTGTCTACGGCTATTAACCCGAATTTATTAACTGTCGCATGTGGAGGCATTGGCTTAGCTATAATAACAAGCCCTGCGTTATTATCTTCACTAAATGATTTTGCCAGTCTTGAAAAATCTATATTGTGGACATGGTCTGCCATAGAAATAAATAAATGATTGTCTTTTGGAATTTTATTATCTTTGATTGCGGCACTTGTTGCACCGGCTGTATTTTGATCTATGCTTCCTTTAAGCATAAGCAGTTTGCTATCATTATTTCCTGCCTGATAATCACCTTTTCCACTTTCTATGTTGACATTGGCTTTGTTTTCTTTTAATTCATCGACTTTTATAAGTCCGCCGTTAGCTATTGAAGCAAGAGCTAAATCTATAAAGGTATATTGTGAAGCTACCGGAGTAACAGGCTTGTTTATTTTCTCAGGGTTTGGGTTAGCATAAATGAATCTGGAGCCTACTCCGCCTGCTAAGAAAACTGATGTGAGATTTTTACATAAATTTTGTACATTTTCATCACCGGCATATTTGCCTTTTAATTCGTCAGATACAAGGTCTTTTGAAGTATTATTTATAAAATTTTCTACTCCGTCATCTGTAGCTTTAGGATGTTTGCATTGTACCGTTACAAGCGATGGCGTGCCCGCAAAGCCTATTGAATTATTTCTGCCGCTAAAAGCCGGAGTTTTAGTCGGTTTTTCATCAGAAGAATCCGCAATTTTAATAAAAGCTGTTTTATTTGTAGCTTTTTCTTTAAGCTGCATTTTATTAGGACGTTCCATCTTTATTGATAATTTTTTATTATCTTTTGTTTGAGAAATTACAATTACCGGTGAAAGACTGCCTCCTTGCTGGATTTCCAGGCCTATTCGAACGTCGTTAATTTTGCCAAAATTATCATCAGCGACAATACTTCCAACAGGTAGTTCCTTTGGAATATCCTTTTCTACTTCATCTCCGGTTTCTTTGTCTGTTATCAGTCCTTTTTCCGTCCAATTTTTTTTAATTGTTGCTGTATTACCATCTTTTGATATTGTATATTTAACTGCTTTAGAACCTTTTCCTACATTGATTTCTGTACCATCAGCATCCATAATATTATCAATTACATATTTACCTTCAATTACTTTTAACTGTTGACTGTTTCCAAAAGCAGGACAAAGAACCCTGTTTTTTAACGCTTGAGCTCCTTGAAAGCTGATAATTTGCTTTTGGAAATCTCTTGATTCTTCTTTTTTGCAACATATTTGTTCGTTCTTAAGATCGTTACGCTTTTCTGCTAACAGTTTAACCTGATTAAAATCCTGAACTCTGATACTCATGATTAATAGCTTCCCTTTCAAAAAATTATTTATAAGCAAAGATGTAAAGTAAAATTTCCAACCTATTAATTTAAAGGTTGGTAAATTAAAAAATTGACAAACTTTTTAAATTTTTTTTGAGAAATGTTACAAAAATTAATATTAACTATGAATAAACAAACGGAGGTCCGCTTTTAATTTCTGTCAGGACATTTTCTTTCATTTTTTTAATGTCATCTTTAGAAAACGGGTTTTTGATTTTTTCCCTATAATCATCCATTAAAGGCTGAATATAACTGTCTTTCTTCTTATAAAAGTTTTTTAACTCTACTTGAACAAGTTTGTCTTGAAGGTCTACTTCTGTTTTTGCGTTTGCTTTTTCAACGCGTGTTTCTTTTATCCCTTCAACGGTTTTCTCCCCAACATACCCGAGTGCAGCCGAGGAACACAAAAGAAGCGCCAAATTTCTTGTTTGTGGCGTTGGATTTAATACATATGTATAAATAAAAGAAGTTACATCACTCACAACAGAGGAAAAACTTGTTTTTCCGGGTATTCCGCCCATCATTTCGGGAGCAGCCTGAAATACTGAATCTTTACCGTTTGATTTTTGCCATTCTTTCATAACAAAATGCTTTGTTTCAGGCGATATTTTTGATTTTTGAAGTGTTTCCCTTATTTTCTTTTCAGGTAAATTCGCCAAATTCTCGCTTAATTTTTGTCCCGCTTCGGTTTTTATAGTTTCAAGATGTTTTGCGATTGAGCCTATATTTTTTAATATAGATTTTGTAAATAACACCGATAATCCTACTGTTGCCACACCCAAGGCTGAATATAAAGCGATTTTGCCTAAAGAATCTTTTTTATTTTCTTTATTTTCTTCGCCCTTAAAAGAAATTTGTTTTTTAAGTTGAGCAAAACTTGGTTTTTCAGAATTAGTTGAATAATTATCATATTTGTTTAATTCAGCGGATTTTTGCGACATTAAACTCCTTATTATTTGATTTTTGCCTGAAAAACTTCTTGTTTCGATATCAATGAGCTTTTCTTCCTTATCACGTTTTATATCCGCAAACTGTTTTTTGACAAGAACTTCTTTGACACCGTCAACTACATTTTTCATAATAAAACCGCTTGCAGAGGTTGCAAAAACAGCTGTTGTCGCAAGCAAAGATTTTATTGACGGATCCTGAACCAATAAAAGCAGTACCATTTTGTTATCATCATTGATAGTGACTATTCTTCCAAAATTAGGAATCTGATCTTTTTCAGGTATCTTGAATTTATGAATAAAAGAGCTTTTATAAGCTTTTGCCAGCCCTGCACCTATTCCTAAAAGCGTAAGAGGCGCGGCAATTATTGGAACTAACGGATGGTTATACCATTTATTAGAAATTTTTTCTTTTTTATCAAACATATCTTGCGGTAGAGCTGTTTCGCGAACAGGAGAATCAGCATAATAAGTATCAGGATCTTTTATAAAAGTGTTTACAACTACACCTTCTTTTGTAACCTCATTTTTCGTTTTTTTCCTGTCGTTTATGTCCGCAAAATTACGAGTACGGGAGTTCTCGGCTGCAAAATTATTTAATACCGGATTTTTATTCATTTATTATTTCCTCGTAAATTTCTGCGTTATGTTTTTGGTCTTCTAAATGCTCAAAAGAGTTGTCCATTGCCTCTATTATCCTAAAAAGCTTTTTCTTGATTTTGTTTGCTAAAGCCAACAAATGCTCTTTTACAGCTTTTTCCTTATCTTTCAAATTAGAAATAAAAATTTCCATAGCGTTTTTAAGCATTTCTGCTGTGTTTTTCAGTTTATCCATTACCTGTTGGAGTTTTTCATTTAATACGCCGGCTAACTTAGTTAATTGTTGTGTAATTTGAGCTTTTAATTCGGTAT